>Ga0208158_1000063_pt1 | contig 51531 bp, 57 predicted proteins | sample 8_EtaG_FD_184081 | JGI IMG/M metagenome (GOLD analysis project Ga0208158, IMG submission 184081) | Marine viral communities from the Subarctic Pacific Ocean - 8_ETSP_OMZ_AT15162 metaG (SPAdes) (version 2) | ecosystem: Environmental > Aquatic > Marine > Oceanic | place: Pacific Ocean | collected...
TAACACGAATGACACTGCAAAGTGTTTTGAAGGATCTGATCGAGGAAGAACGCCCTACGGTGGTGCTGGTTACACATGATGTAGACGAAGCGCTATATCTGGCCGACCGGGTGCTGGTGTTCAGCAACCGTCCCGCCACCGTGCTAAGCGAAATCGAGCTTGGCCACATGCCCAAAACCCACGATTTATCAGCCTTTGCCGATATCCGGCGCGATGTGCTGAGTAAACTGGGTATCGATACTGACAAAACGCCGGCTCAGGCCGAAGCAATAGGAGAAACTGTATGATTCGCTGGTTTATCACAACGGTTTTGGCACTGGTACTTGCCGGGCCTGTGTCCGCAAAAGAAGAGTTCCGGGTGGGCTATGTCCGCGTAATGGATGATGCCCAAGCCATGCTCGCACACGAAGCAGGCCTTTATGAAAAGTACGGCCTGGACGCAAAACTGATCGAATTCAGCTCCGGCACCGATCTGATCAAAGGCATAGTTGGGGGCCAGCTTGATATTGGCGTGTTGGGCTTTTCAAATGCCTTCACCTGGGCCTCTCGCGGAGCCGACCTGAAAATTGTTGGCGGCGCCCAGCGTGGTTACCACTCACTGGTTGTGCGCAACGACTCAGGCATTGAAACGGTTGAAGATCTCAAGGGTCGCAACCTGGCCTCACAGAAACAGGGCAGCACCGCCGACATCGTCCTTAAAGGCGTTATGTTAGCCAATGCTGGCTTACAGCCAGATGACCTGAACATTATGGGCGTGGCGCCGGCAGTCGCGGTTCAGTCTCTGGTCGGTGGCCGTGTAGACGCCGCCTTCCTGTTCGAACCTTATGATCGAATTGCCCAGCTGGTTGCACCCGTTAAGCAGATCTATGAAATCGGTGAAGTATGGCCGTTCCCATGCATGGTGGTGATTACCTCCGGCGACACACTAAAAAATCGCAAAGACGTGATCTGGGCTGCGCTCGACGCCCAGCGCGACGCCATTGAAATGCTGGAAAACCAGCCTGAAGAAGCAGCTACCTACATCACCGATTACTTCATCAAAGAAGATGTTGTTAAATCCCTCAACGATGGCGACATACCTTCAGAAAAGGTCATTGCTCAGGCGATTCAGACCAACGATTTCAGCTCCAAACTGACCGGCGCCGATATTGACCGAATGAAAGAACTGGCGGGCATCATGCAAAAACAGGGCATTCTTTCTGACGAAGAAGCGTTCGATGTTGACGCATTGCTGGACCTGACCTGGCAAGAGACTCGTGAGCTTTAAACATGAGCAATAGCCAGACCATGGGTGTCGCAACCAAACGGGCTTATGTTGTCGCCATCGCCGTTATCCTGTTTTTCTGGCAGGTAGCGGCGTGGTTTCTGCCCGACTTTTTGATGCCGGATGTACACACAGCCATTCTTCGGTTGTGGGAAGAGCTCAACAGCGCCGAGTTCTATGAAGGGCTTGGCAACAGCATGACACGGCTTGGAGCCGGATACGGAGCGGCACTGTTCTTCGGAATCCTGCTGGGGTTGGTTGGCGGCACCATCAACGCGGTACGCAGCCCCCTGAAGGCGGCCATTATTATTCTGCAATCCATTCCGTCGATTGCCTGGGTTCCCCTGTTCCTCATTCTGATGGGCTTCGGCAACCTGCCCATCATTGTTGTTGTGGCGATTGGGGCATTTTTCCCCACCGCACTGAGCGTAATGAACGCCACAGAAAGCGTTGAAAAAGTGCATATTTCTGCGGCGCGGGTAATGGGCGCGTCCAAAGTACAAATGCTGAAGCGCGTGTACTTCCCTGCGGTTACGCCAGAACTGATTACCGGGGCCCAGCTGGCTTTTGGTAACGCCTGGCGCGCATTGATATCCGCAGAAATGATTGTTGGTTTCAGCGCCGGACTGGGCAAATCGCTCGCCTATTCCGGCGAAATTGCGGATATGACTGGCGTGATGACGAACATTCTGGTTATTGCAATCCTGGCTGCGGTGATCGACCAAGTAATTCTTGAACGTATTAAACACCGGCTACTTCGTTACCAGTACCTTTGATAGCATTATCACGGGCCGTTAGCGGCCCGTGATCATTTTCAAGCCATTACCCCCCCCCTGCACTGCCCCTGCCTTTTGCCTATATCTTGTGGCCTAACTTGACAGAATCCCGGTTCGCCATCTTTACTGTAGCTTGTACTCGGTAGATCGAGTCCAGACCCCAACGGTCGTTTTTCCCATTAGAAGACAATAACAACAAACAATAATCGCCAGTGTCTTAACATCTGGCCATACAGGGATGCTTGCCGTGACCGATCGTGCCCAGCAACCAATCGCCATTCTGGAAACCCACGGCCTCACCAAAGACTTCAAAGGCTTTACCGCCGTAAAGGACATCAACCTCAGTGTCCAAACCGGCTCAATTCATGCCCTGATCGGCCCCAACGGCGCGGGCAAAACCACATTTTTTAATCTGCTGACCAAGTTCCTGACTCCGACATCTGGTCGAATCATCTATAACGGCAAGGACATTACCAAGGCCAAGCCCGCAGGTATCGCGCAACGCGGGTTGATTCGTTCGTTTCAGATTTCTGCCGTGTTTCCCCACCTGTCGGCTAGAGAAAACGTCCGCATTGCCTTGCAACGAAAACTGCAGGTGTCCTACCAATTCTGGCGCCCACTGCGAATTCTCAACCAGCTTAACGAAGAGGCCCAGGCGACACTGGAACTGGTCGGCCTGGGCAAGCTCGCGAATGTAGAAGCCGTTGAACTGCCCTACGGACAGAAAAGGGCGCTGGAAATAGCTACCACCATAGCCCTGAAACCAAAACTGATGCTGCTGGACGAACCCACACAGGGCATGAGTGCAGAAGATGTAAGCACCGTGACCGACCTGATCAAACGTGTGGTCGAGGGTAGAACCATTGTCATGGTTGAGCACAACCTTAATGTGGTGTCGACGCTCGCCGATAAAATCACCGTACTGAACCGGGGAGAAATTCTTGCGGAAGGCAATTATGACGAGGTTTCCAACAACCCCGACGTAATGGAAGCCTATATGGGAACCACTGATGCCACCTGACCAGAGCCCGGAATTACTGCGGATTGAGAACCTGTACGCCTGGTACGGCGAGTCCCACGTGCTCCATGGCTTGAGCCTGACGTTACGAGAGGGCGAGGTCATTACATTACTCGGCCGAAACGGATCCGGGCGAACAACCACCCTGAAAGCCATTCTCGGGCTGGTTAGTAAACGCACTGGCTCCATCAAAATCCACGGCACCGAAATCATCAACCTGCCCACACACAAGATTGCCCACGTGGGCAAACTGGGGTACTGCCCGGAGGAACGGGGGATTTTTGCCTCTTTGAACGTGGACGAAAACCTCGAACTACCTCCGGTCGTCGCCCAAGGCGGGCTATCGGTGGACGAAATCTACACCATGTTTCCCAACCTGAAAGAACGCCGTAAAAGCCAGGGTTCCAAGCTCTCCGGCGGCGAGCAGCAGATGCTGGCGATTGCAAGAATCCTGCGCACCGGCGCCACCCTTCTGTTACTGGACGAGATTACCGAGGGGTTGGCCCCGGTCATCCTGAAATCCTTGGGGAATGTTATTCGCAAACTCAGAGAGCGGGGTTTCACGATCATTTTGGTGGAACAAAATTTCCACTTTGCCGCACCTTTGGCCGATCGGCATTACGTGATCGAGCATGGCAAAGTGGTACAACAAATTGATGCGGCCGATCTTGAGGCCAAAAAAGAGCAGTTGAACAGGCACTTAAGTGTCTGAGCCAGTGGGCCCGGCCCCCTTCATGGACCCGACCCAGAACCTGAGAACAAAAAGGAAACCACTATGTTCAAGCACTGGAAACAAGGCCTGGTCGGCGCCGTGGCTACAGCGTCTCTTGCATTGCCTCTTTTAGCCTCCGCCGAGGGCTTGTCTGACGACAAGGTAAAGATTGGTGTGCTCAGTGATATGTCCGGGGTCTACAAGTCCCTGGAAGGCCCTGGTGCCGTTGTCGCGGCAAAAATGGCCATCGAAGACTTTGGCGGGGAGGTGATGGGCAAAGCCATTGAGGTGATCTCTGCGGATCACCAGAATAAGCCAGATATTGGCGCCAGTACGGCCCGTGAATGGATCGATACCAAAGGCGTGGACATGATCACGGCTCTGGATAACTCCTCTGTCGGGCTTTCTGTTCAGGGTCTGGCCAAGGACAAAAAGATCATCACCATGAATACGGGCGCAGGGTCCACCGCGTTAACCGAAGAGCAGTGCACGCCTTATGGCATTCACTATGTCTACGACACCCATGCCCTGCCGGTTGGCACGGCCACGGCGATGGTTAAAAACGGCGGCAAAAAGTGGTTCTTTATCACGGCAGACTACGCCTTTGGGCACTCACTGCGGGATAACACAGGTGCCGTTGTGAAGAGCATGGGTGGCGAGGTCGTTGGCAATGTAAACGCGCCGCTCTCCACCAATGACTTTTCATCCTATTTGCTGCAGGCCCAATCCTCCGGTGCCGACGTAATTGGGCTAGCCAACGCCGGCCAGGATACGGTCAATGCCATCAAGCAGGCGAATCAGTTCCGTATCGTCCAGAGTGGTCAGAAACTGGCGGGCATGTTGGTGTTCATCACAGATGTGCACAGTATGGGTCTGGAGATTGCGCAGGGTCTGCAATTTACCACCGCTTTTGTCTGGAACCAGAATGAGGAAACCAAAGCATGGTCTGAGCGGTTCAATAAGATCCATGGGGCCATGCCTACCATGGTTCAGGCGGGCGTTTATTCGGCGGTCACCAACTACCTGAAAGCAGTCAAGGAAGCCGGAACGGACGAGACCGAAGCCGTTCGCGCCAAACTGGGTGAAATGACTCTGAATGACATGTTCGTGAAGGGTGGAAAAATCGCGCCCAACGGCTCCATGTTGCACGACATGTATTTGGTGGAAGCGAAAAAACCTTCGGAATCGGAAAGCGAGTGGGATCTGCTGAGGGTGATCTCAAAGATTCCCGCAGACCAGGCCTACATCTCGATGGAAGAATCCAAGTGTTCGCTGGTTAATTAATACACGACTTAACCACCACCTGAAGGGAGATAGCCAACATGTCGATGCAGGTCATTCTGGCCCAGGCGCTGCTTGGGCTTAATGTCGGTGTGTTTTACGCCATGTTGAGCCTTGGGCTCGCGGTAATATTTGGGCTGCTGAATATTATCAACTTTGCCCACGGCGCCATGTACATGCTCGGCGCCTTCATCGCCTTGATTGGCTACTCTTTTCTGGAGAAGTGGCTGGGGATCAATATCCAGATCGGTTTCTGGGCTTCGCTGGTTATTGTGCCTCTGCTGGTCGGCCTGCTGGGGGTGCTCATTGAGCGCTTCCTGCTTCGCCGCCTGTACCAACTGGATCACATATACGGGCTGCTGCTGACGTTCGGAATCACCCTGATTCTTCAGGGCCTGTTTTCTAACTACTTCAACGTTTCCGGCACCCCCTACCCGGGTCAACCGGAGAGTCTCAGCGGGGTGGTGAACCTAGGCTTTATGTATTTCCCCACCTATCGCCTATTCGCCATCGTTGTATCTCTTATCGTGTGTTTTGCTACCTGGTTTTTCATCGAGCACACCAAGTTGGGCTCGCGGCTGCGGGCCGGCGTCGAAAACCCGGATCTAACCCAGGCCTTTGGCCTCAACGTTCCGCTGATGGTCACTCTGACCTTTGCCTTCGGCGCTGGTCTTGCCGGCTTGGCGGGGGTGTTGGCGGCCCCCATCTACTCGGTCAGCCCGTTGATGGGGGCCGATTTGATCATCGTGGTGTTCGCCGTGGTGGTGATCGGAGGCATGGGCTCGATCATGGGCGCCATTCTCTCTGGCCTTGCCCTGGGCCTTATTGAAGGCCTCACCAAGGTGTTCTACCCACCCGCCGCCAGCACCGTGATTTTCTTTTTGATGGTGTTGGTACTGCTGTTCCGCCCGGCGGGACTGTTTGGTAAGGAGAAGTGAGCCGCTCATGACCAATCGTATTCTGTTTATTTTGATGCTCATTGGTGGCCTCACCGCACCGCTCTTCGCCTATCCAGTGTTTGTCATGGATTTGCTGTGCTTCGCGCTGTTTGCCTGCGCATTCAACCTGCTGCTGGGTTACGCCGGGCTGTTGTCATTTGGCCATGCGGCCTTTTTCGGCGGGGCAGCCTACATCACTGGGTACGTCACCAAGGAATGGGGCTTTTCACCACTGCTAGGCATATTGGCGGGAACCGGATTCACCCTTGTTCTCGGCGGCATCTTTGGCTTTCTGGCGATTCGCCGGCAAGGCATCTATTTTGCCATGGTCACCCTGGCGCTGGCACAGATTGTTTATTTTCTGGCGCTGCAGATGCCGTTTACCGGCGGAGAGAACGGTCTGCAGGGCATCCCCCGGGGTGAGCTGTTCGGGTTCATCGACCTCAACCACTCACTCACCATGTACTATTTTGTATTCGCCATTTTCCTGATCGGGTTCGGCATTATCCACCGCACCATTCATTCACCGTTTGGCGAGGTACTCCAAGCCATTCGTGAGAACGAGCCTCGCGCCCTGTCCCTGGGCTATGACGTAGAACGCTTCAAGCTGCTGGCCTTTGTGATCTCCGCTACCCTTGCCGGGCTGGCCGGCGCTACCAAAGCCATCGTTTTTCAGTTTGCGGCGCTCACAAACGCCCACTGGCAAACCTCCGGCGAAGTTATTCTGATGACCCTTGTAGGTGGGCTGGGCACAGTTTTTGGCCCGGTCGTCGGCGCCATCACCGTCGGCGCCCTCAGTCACGAATTGTCTGCCTTCGGCTCTTGGGTTCAGGTGATTCTGGGCACTATTTTTGTAGTCTGTGTGATGGTGTTCCGACGTGGCATTGTCGGTGAAGTTCTGCGCCTGGTTAACCGTAAGAAGGATTAAGCTTTATGCGTGTTATTTCTGCACAGGAGGTGGCCGGTGCACTGGTATGGCCAGCATTGATCGAGCGTCTCGCCCGCACATTCCGCCAAGGTGTCGAGGCGCCACCAAGGCACCATCACGCCATGCACCGCCCAGATGGCGAAGCCACCATGCTCCTCATGCCCGCCTGGGAAACAGCGGGGTATATCGGCATGAAAATGGTCAACGTATTCCCACAAAATGCCAACGCCGGTCTGCCCGCCATCTCGGGCCTGTATATTCTGTGCGAAGGCCAGCATGGCACCCCCTTGGCCTGCATTGACGGCGGTGCACTCACCAGCCGGCGCACAGCAGCGGCTTCAGCCCTGGCGGCCCGCGAGCTTTCGCGCCACGATGCCTCGTCCCTGCTGGTGGTTGGCACCGGTAAGCTAGCGCCCATGCTCATCGAGGCTCATGCCACCGTGCGCCCCATCCGCAGGGTACGGATTTGGGGCCGTAATCCGGACAAGTCGGCAGCATTGGCTGAACGTTTCCGTGACCGCTTTGATTGTGAGTCGGTGACTGAGTTAAAAACTGCCGTCCAGGAAGCCGACATCATCAGTTGCGCAACTCTATCGACGGAACCTCTGGTTCGGGGGGAGTGGCTGCAGCCCGGCAGCCACCTGGATCTGGTTGGTGCGTTCCGGCCATCCATGCGCGAAACCGACGCTCGGTGCCTGGCCCGCAGCGAGGTATTTGTTGATACCTACGCCGGTGCCTTGGGTGAGGCCGGAGACCTGCTGCAGGCTATTGGTGAGGGTGCACTGCGTGAAACCGACTTGCGCGCAGAGCTGGCGGAACTGCTAAAAGGCTCAAAGCCCGGCCGCTCTGATGACGAGGCGATTACGGTTTTCAAATCCGTGGGCGCCTCGCTAGAAGACCTTGCCGCCGCCATCGAGGTTTGGGAGACCCTGGAAGGCAAAAAATAGAGTCAAAGGTCGCAAAGTGCCGTAAGTTATTCAGATCTTAAGCCTCCTCTGATGGCCTCATCGACCAGCCACCCTCTTAGCAGTTGTATGCTTCGTTCTCTGCGCCGGCTGGTTTTCCAGGCAAAATAGAACCGGTCCCCGGTCACCAGTGGGTGGCAAGGCAAACGCACAAATTCTTCAGAATCCTTACGGGTGCTGAGCATGTAATCGTTGGTCAGCGCGATACCCTGGTGAAAACGCGCGGCTTCCAGAGCCAACAGCATGTGGCTGAAGTGCTGAATACGAGCCCCCGAAGGCATCGTTTCATCCACCGTTTGGTACCAGGCCTCCCAATCTCCGGCCGCCTTGTCGTAAATACTGTGGGTGGACAACAGGGGGAAACGGGCTACCTCGGCGGTGGTCATGGCGGGTTCGTCGCGCCCTGTTACATCGGCCTCCCGGCCTAATTCCCGGCGGATACGTTGCCAGTAATCCGGGCTGCACACAGGAAAGAGCCGCTCCACGTACAGAAGCTCGTAACTGTAGGCGGGAGAGTCACGGTGAATGGTAATAAAACAATCCGCGACCCGGTCGGACAACACCGGGTTTTCGCTACTCATTTCCAGCGCCAGCTCCACTTGTGGGTGCAGCCGCTGCAAATCCGGCAACCTGGGCACCAGCCAACGCACGGCAAAGGAGCTAAATAGCGACAAACGCAGCCGTCCCCCCTCGTGGCCCAGCAGCTGCTCACTGGCCCGCTCTATTTGCAGCAAAGAAGTACTGATAACGTCCAGATATTGCCGACCCTCGTCCGTCAGCGCCAGTGTGCGCCCGCTGCGCCAGAACAGCTTTTCACCCAGATAGGTTTCCAGCTGTTTGATTTGATGGCTCACCGCACTCTGGCTTACCGACAGCTCCTGGGCAGCCAGGGAAAAGCTGTTGAGGCGGGCGACGGCTTCAAATACGGGCAGCGCTTTGAGAGGAGGCAGTTTCATTATCTATTTTTATAATACCTAATGAATAAACATCATTTTATCGGATATTAAAGCGCAAGTAGACTAAGACTGCCACTTCCTACGTGGGCGTTTTATTCATATACAGTTATCAGGAACAGAACATGTCAGGCAAAACGGTAAACAGCGCCATTCTTCTGCTTGTGCTTGGCAACGCCATGGCATTGATATCCGACGTGTTTATCAAACTTATGGAGCCGGGCGCTCCGATTTTCCAGTTTGCGTTTCTGCGCTGTTTGATCACGCTCGTGTTCCTGGTGCCGCTGGCGCGCAAGATCGACCGGAACAACCTGTTTGCCGGCATAAAAGTACACGCGGTTCGGGCACATATTCATCTGGTGGGCTTACTGTGCATGATCGTGGCCCTGAGCAACCTGCCCCTGGCCACGGCCAACGCAGTGTTTTACGCGGCGCCGATTCTGGTGATGGTGTTTTCGGTATTCTTTTTCCGTGAATCCCTCACGCCCCTGAGCGTGTTTGCAGTGTTCAGTGGTTTTGCCGGCATTATCGTTATCCTGCGCCCGGTGGAGTTCAACTGGGCGGCCATTGCAGCGCTTGGGTCCGCCCTTACACTGGCGATCAACGCTGTGATGGTACGCAAGCTACCAAAGGGCCAAACCACGGTGCACAAGCTCTTTCTCAACTACCTGTTGGTGATTCCTGCTTCCGCATTGCTGGCGATATGGGAGTGGCAACAAGGCGCAACCTGGCACCCAGAGATTTTGCTCACGGCAACCGGTTCCGCACTATTTATCCTGGGATACAACATCACCGTTCTGTTAGCCTACCGCCAGGTAGATGCAAACCAGGTAACCAGCGCCGAGTACACCGGGCTAATCTGGGCGGTGGGTATTGGCTGGATTTGGTTCAACGAAGTGCCAGACTGGTGGTTCCTGGTGGGCAGCATGATGGTTGTGGTGCCGCTGGTGCTTATTGGCCTCAATCAGCGCCGTAAATCGCCTGCCAGAGGCTTCAACCTCGCCCCCGATCGCTAACTCAGGAGCCTGCCTTTAAGAAGGCCTCTATAGAAAACGTGTGAGTGCACTCGTCACCCAGGGTTCGCAACGACTCTGCCAACTTGAAGAGATATTCGGAATTGGGGCCGCTGGGGCCTGTTGCTGTGGCAATCTGGCGGGCGATATCGGCTTCCGGAGCATGTCCAAGAAACGCCTCATTGTCCTCAGTCGCGATATAAACCAGCCCTTCCGCGTGACTGCCGCTTTCAAACGTCAGGGTTGTAGAAAACCGTAAATACCCGTTCTTTTCGCGCACATCCAGATGCTCAAACACATTCGGTGATACCCGAAACGCCATGCCTTTACACTTGGCTCCCGGCTGCTCGATCAACGTTGCCACACGGCCAGGCGCTCCCGGAGTGCCACGGTGATCGTGTGACCCCTGCCAGAATCGGCGAGCCCAGCCCTGAATAGACGCAGGGCGCTGTTCCAGGAACGGGAAGTCCACTTTATAGATCAGCGAGCCATAACCGAACAACCAGATCGATTCGATGCCGGAGAAATCCTGTCGGTTGCGGTTGTGCTCTGTGGTGTCGGTGGACATCGCGCTCCTTATGCTCCTGATAACCCTGTACTGGCAATAAAGCCCGTAATACCTGTAAGAACGATCTCGGCTGCCATGGCGGAGAGTACAAGGCCGCTGATTTTAGAGAGGATGTTGAGGCCAGTTTTACCGAGAGCCTTTTCCAGATATCCTGATAAGTGCAACAATATACCCAGAATAAGCAGACCGGAAATCAGGCCAAACAAACCACCGGCAACTTCCGGAACCGCCTTGAGCTCGGCACCGTATACCAGAATGGCACCGATGGTGGCCGGGCCAATCATCACCGGAACCGCCAGCGGCACCACAGCGATATCGTCGCGATCTTCTTCTGGCAGGCCCGTGGCATGGTTGCGGGTGCCGCTGGTGACCAGGCTAATGGCTGTCAGAAACAGCAGCGTACCTGCACCAATGCGAAAGGAATCCAGGGTAATACCAATCGCACTGAATAGCAGCGGCCCGCCAAAGAACAGTATCACGCCCATAACGGAGGCGGCGATGCAGGCTCGGCGAATGATCGAGGCCTTTTCGGCCGCGGGCAGCCCTCGGGTCAAGGCAATAAACATCGATACCGCGAAGAAAGGAGCCAACAGAAACAAAAAGCGAATCGTACTGTTGATGTAGGTGCTAAAAAACATTTCAAACATCGATGGTTTCCGGTCAGTTTAAACCACAATTATAGCGTTTAACCCGGATTTTCGCCGTACGCAACAGAACGTATTGCGAGCAAAGTCCTGAATTTACACTAGGATATACATATCCCCTATTCGTTTCATTGGTTCAAACAGAGGGCGTTTGCGTCATGAAGATTGGCATTCCGAAGGAAATTTTTACCGACGAGCGGCGGGTTGCAGCAACACCCCCCTCCGTCCACAAACTGATTGCTCTGGGCTATGAGGTCGTTATTGAGGCCGGCGCAGGCGAAGCCGCGCACTATCGCGATGAAGCCTACGAACACGTTGGCGCCACCATCGCGGCAGACACCCACTCACTATGGAGCGAAGCCGATTTCATTCTGAAAGTTCGCGCGCCCATGCACAACGCTGCGCTGGATAAGCACGAAGCTGACCTGATGAAGGAAGGGGCTTTCCTGGCCAGCTATATTTGGCCCGGCCAAAACCCAGAGCTCTTGAAAAACCTTGCAGCGCGAAAGATTACTACGTTTGCCATCGACAGCTTGCCGCGGATCAGCCGCGCGCAAAAAATGGATGCGCTGAGCGCCATGGCCAACATCGCCGGGTACCGCGCGGTGGTGGAAGCTGCCAATCACTTCGGGCGCTTCTTCACCGGCCAGATGACTGCAGCCGGCAAGGTGCCGCCAGCCAAGGTAATGGTCATAGGCGCTGGCGTCGCCGGGCTTGCAGCGGTAGGAGCGGCAAACAGCCTGGGAGCCATTGTTCGGGCATTTGACACCCGGCTGGAAGTGAAAGAACAAATTGAAAGCATGGGCGCCGAGTTTCTTCAGCTGGATTTTGATGAAGAAGAAGGCAGTGGCACCGGCGGATATGCCAAACAGATGAGCGACGAGTTCATCAAGGCAGAAATGGCCCTGTTCGCGGAGCAGGCCAAAGAGGTGGATATCATCATCACCACCGCCCTGATTCCCGGCAAGCCAGCCCCGAAATTGATTACGGCAGACATGGTGAAATCCATGAAGCCCGGCAGTGTGATTGTCGATCTGGCATCCGAGCGCGGCGGTAACTGCGAGCTCACCGAGCCTGGCAAGATCGTGAATCAGCACGACGTCACGCTCATTGGCTACACGGACCTGCCCAGCCGCATGGCCAAGGTAGCCAGTGATCTGTACGCCACCAACCTGTTCCACCTGGTAACCGAGCTGACACCGGAGAAAGACGGCCAGCCGAAGGTGAACATGGAAGACGACGTAATCCGTGGCCTTACGGTTGTGCAAAACAATGACGTAACCTGGCCACCACCGCAGCCGGAGACCCCGGTTAGCCCCAAGCCGGCTCCAGGCACCGAAGAGCCCTCTGCCGAGCAGAAAGCAGCTGCACGCAAGGAATCTGAGCGCCGCAGCCTTATTGGCAAGGGCGCTGCGCTCATTCTCACCATTGCCGCGCTCTATGGCGTTGGCGCTTACGCACCGGAGAGTTTTCTACGCCACTTCACGGTGTTTGTGCTGGCCTGCTTCATTGGCTGGCAGGTCGTCTGGAACGTAACAGCCTCACTGCATACGCCCTTGATGAGTGTAACCAACGCCATCAGCGGCATAATCGTAATTGGTGCCATATTGCACTTGGCCCAAGCAGACAGCGTCGCGGTCGGGATCATGGCGTTTATGGCGGTGCTGATTGCCAGCATCAACGTAGGGGGCGGCTTCCGGGTCACCCATCGCATGCTCAAAATGTTCCGCAGATAGGAGGCGATCCCCCATGGGTACAGGACTCGTTAGTGTGGCCTACGTAGTGGCCAGCGTATTGTTTATTTTCAGTCTTGGTGGCCTGAGCCATCAGGAATCCGCACGCAGAGGCAACCTTTATGGGGTTGCCGGCATCCTCATCGCACTGGTTGCTACCATGGCCAGTGTCAGTGACAGTGGCCTGGTTGCCATTGTGATTGCAGTGTTGGCGGGCGCCAGTATTGGTGTCGTCATAGCCAACAAGGTCGAAATGACCCAAATGCCTCAACTGGTGGCGTTGCTGCACAGCTTTGTGGGTCTGGCTGCGGTACTGGTGGGCTTTTCTGGTTACATAGATCCGCTCACCCACACCACAGGTGCTGAGCACACCATTAAACTGGTGGAAGTGTTTGTGGGTATCTTCATTGGTGCCATCACGTTCACCGGGTCACTGGTAGCCTGCGGCAAGCTTGATGGCCGAATCGACAGTAAAGCCCTCACCCTGCCCGGCCGGCACCTGATGAACCTGGCCGCTCTGGCAGTATCCGTGCTACTGGGCGCCTGGTTCCTGGGCACTGACAGCATGGCGCTGGGCATACTTGCCTTGGTGCTGATGACAGTCATTGCCGCCGTATTGGGTATTCACCTGATTATGGCCATTGGCGGTGCCGACATGCCAGTTGTGGTCTCCATGCTCAACAGTTACTCCGGCTGGGCGGCGGCCTCCATCGGCTTCATGTTGGGCAACGATCTGCTGATCGTAACCGGCGCATTGGTGGGCAGCAGCGGCGCCATCCTCAGTTACATCATGTGCAAGGCCATGAACCGGTCGTTTATCAGCGTTATCCTCGGCGGCTTTGGCCAAACCAGCAGCAGTTCTGCCGCAGCGGGTTCTGACGATCAGGTCGCTCTGGAGACCAGTACAGACGAAGTATGCGAGGAACTGCGCAACGCCGATTCGGTAATTATCGTACCGGGTTACGGTATGGCCGTAGCGCAAGCCCAGAGCGGCGTCAGCGACATGACCAAACTGCTTCGGGAACGCGGCGTAACTGTGCGTTTTGGCATTCACCCGGTTGCCGGTCGACTGCCTGGACACATGAACGTGCTTCTGGCAGAAGCCCATGTGCCCTACGACATCGTACTGGAGATGGACGAAATCAACGCGGACTTCCCGAACACCGATGTCGTGCTGGTTATCGGTGCCAACGACACAGTGAACCCGGCAGCAGCAGAAGATCCGGGCAGCCCCATTGCCGGCATGCCGGTGCTAGAGGTTTGGAAGGCGCGACATGTGGTGATTCTAAAGCGGGGCATGGCAACAGGCTATTCCGGCGTGGAAAACCCACTGTTCTTCAAAGATAACTCACGCATGCTTTTCGGAGACGCCAAAGATAGCATCGACAAGTTGGTGAGCGGGCTACGGGACTGAACCATGCTTGATGCGGTATCCGGGCTGCCAGATACCGCATCAATAAGTTCGTTACTCGGTGGTGTTATAAACGTAGGAAGAGACCGTGCCGTCGGGATTGAAGCGCACAACCAGATCGGTGGTTTCCGCATCGCCGAAGGCTGACCAGCGGTACTTGCCATAGGTCCAGGTGCGCTTTCCATCTTCAACGCCTGTGCGCCAGGGCTCACCAAACATTTCCTGAATCTCGGCCCGGGTGGTTTCATCAATCGCAATCTGGTCAACATTGTGCGTGGAAAAATCCTTACCTACTGTCGCACAACCGGAAAAAGCCAGCAGGCTTGCAAGCATCAATACTGAAAAACCGTTCTTCAAAGACATTGCTGTCCCTCCTGTGAATTCTTTATATAAAAAACACCCCCATCATACCCGTAGGCAGTGGGGGTGTGCTGTTACAGAGAGGAAATACTCTACCCAGGCTCAGTAAAGCCTGGTGAGCGATTTGCGGGCAAAATCGTCTACCTCGCCCAGCCGCCCTTCCTTCACTTTGGTGAGCCATTCAGGATCCTGAAGCAGCGCGCGGCCCACAGCGATCAGTTCGAACTCATGGTTATTCATGCGCTCTACCAACTCGTCGATGCCAGACTGCTCAACCGCCTCTTGCTTGCTGGCCATTGTGCCGCTGATGAAATCCTCGGTCAGACCCACGCTGCCAACCGACATGGTGGGCTTGCCAGACAATTTCTGAGTCCAGCCCGCCAGGTTGAGGTTAGAGCCCTCAAATTCCGGCTCCCAGAAGCGTCTGGTTGAGGCGTGGAAAATATCCACACCGGCTTCAGCCAGCGGTTTGAGAAACTGCTCGAGTTCTTCCGGGCTGTTGACCAATTTTGCACTGTAATCCTGCTGCTTCCATTGAGAGAACCGCAGCATGATGGGGAACTCCGGGCCCACCCTGTGGCGAACCGCTTCCACAATTTCCACCACAAAGCGCAGCCGGTTTTCCATGCTGCCGCCGTACTCATCATCCCTCTGGTTCGTGCCTTCCCAAAGGAACTGGTCAAGCAAATAGCCGTGGGCACCGTGAATCTCTACGCCATCAAAGCCCAGGGCTTTGGCGTCCTGTGCTGCATCGGCAAATGCGGTGACAACATCGTTAATGTCTTCTTTGCTCATGGCCTTGCCGTTTGGCTTACCCGGGGCGAACAGACCAGATGGGCTGTAACCGGGAACCGACGTGTCTGGCCCTACCCCTTCCTTACGCACCGAACCCACGTGCCAAAGCTGCGGGAAAATAGCACCGCCAGCTTCGTGCACAGCATCCACTACGTGCTTCCATCCCTCCAGCGCATCGGTACCGTGAAACGCAGGCACGTCGGGGTAACCACTGGCCGCGGGATGATTCACCGTGGTGCCTTCGGTAATGATCAGGCCTACGCCAGCCTCGGCCCGGCGACGGTAATAGGCAACTACGTTTTCACCAGGGACACCCTTGGGTGAGAAGTTCCGGGTCATAGGCGCCATGGCAACGCGGTTGCGAAGCGCAAGGTTATGCATGTCAAAAGGCTGAAACATTGGGCCCAGGTTCATGGTCATTAATTACTGCTCCTAATTTGGTCTCTTAACGCAACTCTATTTAATCTGGTTTTAAAATGCAACTCTATTATGTACACTTCAACTCATGGCTAGAAAACGTTTTGACGATTCAAATTGCTCCGTTGCCCGCGCCCTGAACCAGGTAGGCGACTGGTGGTCCCTATTGATTGTGCTGCACGCGATGTACGGCACCCGGCGCTTTGTGGATTTTCAACAGGAGCTGGGTATTGCCAAAAACATCCTGTGCGATCGTCTGGCACGGCTAGTGGATAACGGTGTGCTGAAGAGAGTTGAGGTGGGTGAACACGGCTCACGCTTCGAATACCGGCTTACCGAAAAAGGTCGGGATCTGTTCCCTGTAGTGATTGCCCTGCGCCAGTGGGGAGACAAATGGAACCCGTCGCCAGACGAAGCCCCGCTAGATCTGCGAGACCGGGTAACCGGGCAATCTATTCAACCGGTTCAGGTACAGAACGCAGAAGGTGAGCCAATCACGGTGCGGGATGTTTTTGTATCCAAAGAGCCTATGCCGGGCAGCAAAAAAGACTCCGCCTGACAATCAGCAAATATACGTTCCCGGCCCCTTTCTTGAGTTGCGTCAACCTGGCGTGTTAACACAAATCATCTGTTAGCGCTTATTGCGCTATATCAAGTTTCCTGTCTCCGCGACCTTTAATCTGATCACAACAACGATTCAGATTAAGGAGATGGATATGTCCCGTAGGTTCAAACTCAGCGTTATGGCAGCGGCCGTTATGGCCGTTGCGCCCGCAGCCCAGGCTTTCGAAGCCGGTGATTTTATTCTGCGCGCAGGTGCTGTGCATGTGGCACCGGATGATTCCAGTGATGCAATTACTGTTGGCGGGCTACCCGCGCTAGGATCCGATGCGCGTGTGGCGGTAGATACGAACACGCAGCTCGGTATTCGTGCAACGTATATGTTCACAAGCAATATAGGTGTAGGCCTGCTGGGTGCGACCCCCTTCAAGCACAACATCACCGGTGCCGGAGATCTTGCGGCTGCCGGCAAGCTTGCTGAAACCAAGCAACTGCCACCAACACTGACCCTGCAGTACTTCCCAATGCACAGCTCTTCAGCACTGCAGCCTTTCGTAGGCGTGGGTGTTAACTACACGACCTTCTTTGAAGAAAAAACAACAGGCGCGCTCTCCGGTCTGGATATCGAACTGGATGACAGCGTAGGCGTGGCCGCTGAAATTGGCCTGGACTACATGCTCAGCGAAAACTTCGGCTTGAACGCCGCTGTGTGGTGGGCAGATATAGACACCACAGCAAAAGTGCAAACGCTGGACGAATTCGACGTTGAAATCGATCCGATGGTCTACATGGTAGGCTTCACTTACAAATTCTGATGCCCGAAAACAACAATGCGGAGCCAAGGCTCCGCATTGTTTAATCCGTTACCCGGGGCCTAAAAGGCTTCAGGCATCCTGGCTTTGGCTTGAACGTCCACGTTGGCCATTGCCACCCTGGCTGCGGCCACCACTACGCCCGCCTGGCTTGTCGCCAAAGCTGCGAGGCTTGCCACCAGGCCGGCCATTGCCGTTACCACCGCTGCGATTTCGAGCCTTGCTCGGATCGGCCTTGGCTTTGGGCTTGAGCGCCAGATTGTTCGTGGGCTCAAAACCTTCTACTTCCTTGCGGGGTAGCTGCTTTTTGATCAGCTTTTCAATGCCGACCAACATCTTGAGCTCATCAGCGCTTACCAGCGACAACGCATGACCGCTCTCACCCGCCCGGCCGGTACGGCCGATGCGGTGCACGTAGTCTTCCGGCACGTTTGGCAGTTCAAAGTTAACCACCTGGGGCAATTGCTTGATATCCAGACCACGGGCCGCGATATCAGTGGCAACCAGTACTCGTACCTGGCCCTGTTTGAAATCTGCCAGTGCCCGGGTGCGAGCGCCTTGGGATTTATTACCGTGTATGGCTGCTGCGGTAATGCCGTCTTTTTCAAGCTTCTGAGTCAGGCGGTTAGCACCGTGCTTAGTGCGGGTAAACACCAACACCTGCTCCCAGCTGTTATCACGCACCAACTTGCTCAACAGAGCGGTTTTCTGGCTCTGATCAACCGAGTACACCGACTGCTTCACGCTCTCGGCAGTGGTATTTCTCACTGCCACGTCAATCTGCACCGGGTTATTCAGCAAACCTTGAGCCAGCGCGCGAATCTCACCGGAGAACGTTGCTGAGAACAGCAGGTTCTGGCGTTTAGCTGGCAACAAGGCCAGAATTTTGCGGATATCGCGAATAAAGCCCATATCCAGCATGCGGTCGGCTTCGTCCAACACCAGAATTTCCACTTCGTTGAAACGCACAGCGTTCTGCTGGTACAAATCCATCAGGCGGCCTGGTGTTGCAACCAGTACGTCAACGCCCTTGCGCAGCTTCATCATCTGCGGATTGATTTTCACACCACCAAAAACCACAGCGGCTTTGGTAGGCACATATTTGCTGTAAAGGTTTACGCTGTCGTGAACCTGCGCGGCAAGTTCTCGTGTCGGCGCCAAAATCAGTACGCAGGGACCTTTACCCGTGCGCGGGTTCTCAGCCAGGCGCTGCAACAATGGCAGTGTAAAGCCGGCTGTTTTGCCTGTACCCGTCTGGGCTGCAGCCATAACATCCTTGCCGGAAAGTACGGCAGGAATAGCCTGAAGCTGAATGGGAGACGGGATTTCATAACCCTGGTCGGTAGTTGCACGGACCAGCTGCTCGGACAAACCGAGTGAAGAAAAACTCATATATGATAACTCTTGATTGTTCTGCCTCCACGAACACCACTCTCGGCGAATGCGGGCAGATGCCATGAAGATTCATGGAATAAAAGACGACTACAGTCACGCGCCGGTAATCGGGGTGACGTCCTCTGACAGGTCGTATGGATGGTTCGCAACGCGGCTAAAAGCCGGAAACTGCAGAATCCTTAGAGGCAGGATGCGCGCACAGTACCAGAGGCGTTAATATTTAGCTATAAGGAATTATGGTAGGCGCCCTGCTCCGGCTGCGCCTCAAACCAGCACAACCGTAACAATAGAAGCCAGCACGCTGGCCGCGACTAGCCCGACAACAGAAAGCCGTAGATTCCAACGAAATGACGCATCCATTGCCTTGTAACCCGTCAGGCGCTCCATGACAAGAGCATTAGCGGCAAAAGGAGTTCCGAAGGCGGTGACGCCCCACCCGGTCACCATGCCAACACCCAAGCCGAGCAGTGCACTACTTGGCCAGATCACACCGAGGATGCCGCCGGCGAGGGTCCCAACTACTATGGGATTAACACCGGCAAGACCAGAAATAAAGAATACCCAGGGTACACAGGCTGCGATTACCGGCCAAAGCCAGGCGGGTAAACTCAGGTCACCACTGATCTGTCCCAGCACTACGCCACTGATGACCGAACCAATAAACGCCGAGCCACCCACAATCGCCAACTCATTGCTGACGTTGGACATGTTAACCAGTGGCGGGTTTGTTTTACGGCTCCAGGCCAGAAGCCTTGCCCCAAGAACCGCACCCATACAGCTGAGAGTTACCGCATGGGCATAACTAAGTTTGTACTGATGGCTGAACAAAAACACTCCCGCACAGATAGCCAGAATGAGCGCGCCAAATCGTAACCAGGGAGCCAAATCGGCCTTGCTCTGAGGTGCGTCCGTTTGCTGGGCGATTTCTGGCTCGCGCCAAATCAGCCCGCACAACACAAGTGCCGCGGAAAACGGAACGGTAAATAGCAACAAGGCAAGGCTGCCAAGCCCCGGCAATAGCGTGAGGGTAAGCACCACTGAAATCGACAATGGGGAAAATGTGGGCGATACGCCAAACCCTCTTAACACCGCACGGGTTGCGTTGCGGGTAGCTGCAGAGTCGCCTCTGCTGCGTACACGCTCACCTACCAAGCTGCCTACAACCGCCACAGAGCCAAAGTTCAGGGGTATAGACACGAGGGCGGTGCCGAACGCCAAGCTTAGGTAACGAGCCGCAGGATTGCCTCCGAAAAGACTGGCAGAAATCTGCCGCAGATCACGGGTGCGGCTAAGTACGGAGGACAACAGTGTTACCGCCAGAATCAGACCCGCCAAGCGGCTCATATTCCCGGCAGCCGAGCTAATCAGGCCAGGATCGCGCCCCAAGGCAAACACCAACGCCAGCCCGGCCACCACAAACACAGCTTTGGGCACTCGCCGCATATCTTGCCACCCCAGGATCACAGCCAGGCTGACAGCTCCAGCACCAAGGCCAGCCATGCCCGGAAGCAGCGCCAGAATGGCGGCAAGGAGGGCAATATAAGCAAGAACGGAGCGTATCAACTGCAAGGGCAAAACTCCTAAGCGAAAAAACCGGAGATCTTAGGGGCTCAACGCTTTGCAGTGTATCCGCAATTGTGGCAACGCCCATAGCTTCCTTATAGTTTTGCCCGTCAGTGAGTTGCCGCCTCTGCAAACGTTGCCAGGGCCCCACTCACCTTTGCCAGAACCGCATCACACCCCTCAATCCCATGCCTGGCTTTCAGGTACGCCGGATCGTTATAGCCCAGCCACACCTGGCCATTTTCGTCTTCCCATATCAGCGCCTTTTGCGGAAGATCTATCGCAACGCTCTGGACACACTGCATAAGCGGCGTACCTACCTTGGGGTTGCCGAAAATCACAAGCTCCGTTGGCCTCAGCTCCAAACCGGCTGATACAGCGCCTGCCCCATGATTAATCCGGTTCATGATTGTCATGCCTTTATCGTTCAAGACAGCTTCAAGTTTATCCGCGGTAGCCACTACGCTATGATTACTTTTAACCGCGATGAGTCCGTCTGCAGCCATAACAATGCCCGAACAAAGCGATAAAATGAGGGGCAAGGCAATCATCCTGAAAACGCTCATGGAACGTGTCCTCTAATATGAAGTGTAAATCTCATAATAGACTACTCACGCCCTGCTGAGGGAGCCAGATAACAAATCGGGAGTTTGCTCTGATCCATCTACGCGCTATTACGTACAAGTAGCATGTTTCGCTATTAACCAAGACCGCCAACAAGGAGCACAGCCCAGCCCATGGGCCACATACCGCTATGCTTACACGAATTTTATCCTGTATTTTTTTACTCGCTCTGGGCGTGTCCAGCCAGATTCATGCCCAGGAGCAGCCTTTAAAAGTCGGCATCACCAAGGTTCCACCTTTTGTAATGCAAACGGATGATGGACGCTGGGAAGGGATCAGCATCGACCTCTGGGAAGATGTCGCCAAGGGCATGGGGCGAGAATTTGAATGGGTTCCCATGAGCTTTAATGAGCTTCTTGACGCCGTTCAAAACGGTGACATCGACGTCGCGGTTGGCGCTCTGACCATGACAGCGGATCGGGAGGCTCTTTTTGATTTCACTCACCCCTTTTATCAGACAGGGCTATCTATTGCTGTACCGCCGGTGCCTGAGCAAAGCCTGTTTGCCAGCCTGAAGGCGTTTGTTAGCTGGCAGTTCCTAAGCGCGGTTCTCGCACTGGGCGCCCTGCTGTTGGTCGTGGGCTTCTTATTGTGGCTGGTTGAGCGGCGCCGCAACCCGGAACAGTTCGGAGGCTCCGCAGCCGAGGGTATCGGCTCCAGCTTTTGGTGGGCAGCCGTCACTATGACCACAGTTGGCTACGGCGACAAAGCGCCAGTATCGCTTGCGGGCCGGCTAATCGGTCTGATCTGGATGTTCGCGGGCTTGATCATGGTCGCCAGCTTCACCGCTGCGATTACCTCTTCTTTGACCGTAAGCAACCTGCGCACGGGCATTCAAGACACGAGTGACTTGCCAGGTAAGGTCGTTGCAACAATCTCCAATACGGCAAGCCAGCGCTACCTGGAAGATGAGCGGATCCGTTATCAAACTTATCCGGATCTCACATCAGCCATGGAGTCGGTAATCAATGGCAAAACAGACGCCATCGTGTACGACCGCGCCCTGATGCAGTATCGAAACCTGCAGCTGGGCAAGCAAAAGCTCACGGTACTTCCCGGTGTATTTGCGCAGCAGCTGTACGCCTTGGCACTGCCAGACGGCAGCCCTCTTCGGGCACAGATCTCGCAACAGATTCTTCGGGTGACTGAAGACGACAGCTGGGCGGGTATCCGGGCGGCCTATCTGGGCAAGGACTAAACCCCTGGCGTTGCTCATGAGCCAAACAGAGCAGAGCGCAAAGGCCGGAGAAAACCACGTGGCTCGTTTCGACGGGCCTTGGATTTCCTGCCATCGAACTCTATGTAGCCATCTTCAATCGGATCAAACCGCAGAACTTTCACGTCTTCCAGATAGTTCTGCGAAGCTTTCCAGGGGCCGTGAGTGCCTTGGCGCGGCAGGCGATCCGCTGCACGCTTGATGTAACCCGCGTCCAGTGAGCCCATTACGGTATCCTCACCCAGGCTATTCTCGCTATCTTTGGCAACCGCCACGCGCAGCCCGCGTCGATCCATATGGTTGATCAGGCGGCACATGTATTCGCTGGCAATATCCGCTTTCAGAGTCCAGGAGATATTGGTGTAACCAAAGATCATGCCCGCGTTGGGCACGCCTTCGACCATCACGTTTTTGTAGACAACCTTGTCCTTCAGAACCACTTCCTGACCATCCACCTTCGGCTTGATACCTCCAAGCATCTGAATATCCAAGCCAGTGGCAGGAACGATAATGTCCGCCTCCAGATGCTCACCAGACTTCAGGCGAATACCGGTTTCGGTGAAGCGCTCAATATGATCGGTTGCGATGGACGCCTTGCCCGCTTTCAATGCGCCAAACAGGTCGCCGTCTTTCACCACGCACAGGCGCTGGTCCCAGGGGTCATAGGCTGGCGTGAAATGGCGCATATCGGTTTGATCACCCACCTGGCGCTTGATAATGCCCAGAAACAGGCGGCGCATAGCTTTCGGGCTCTTGCGGGAGCGCTGATAAAGAAACCGGGAGATTGTAATATTACGAGCCCGGGTCAGCCGGTAAGCAACCTTGGCGGGCAGCACCTTCTGCAGGCCGAGTGTGACTTTGTCTGTGGACGGCAGGGGCATCAGATAGGTAGGTGAGCGTTGCAGCATGGTTACGTGGCCGGCCTTCTCCGCCATGGTAGGCACCAAAGTAATCGCGGTTGCGCCACTGCCAATCACCACCACTTTCTTACCGGTATATTCCAGGCCTTCTGGCCAATGCTGCGGGTGTACCACCTGGCCTTTGAAATCCGCTTCGCCGGGAAAATCCGGCTTATAGCCCTGATCGTAGTTGTAGTAGCCCGTACAGCCAACCATAAAGCTGGCCGTATAGTGTTCGCTTTTACCGGTCGCTTCATTCTCAGCCGTCAGTTTCCAGCACTTATCAATGCCGGACCAATCTGCCGTTTTTACCGCAAGGCCATAGCGAATATGCCGCTCAACATCGTTTTCTTTGGCGGTTTCGCTCACGTAGTTTTTGATGGACGCGCCATCTGCCAGCACCTTACCACCGGTCCACGGGCGAAAGTTGTAGCCAAAGGTAAACATGTCAGAGTCGGACCGAATGCCCGGGTAGCGGAACAAGTCCCAAGTACCACCAAGGGACTGACGTCGTTCCAGGATGGCAAAAGACTTGCCCGGGCACTCCCGCTTCAAATGGCAGGCCATACCTATGCCCGACACCCCGGCTCCGATGATTAGTACGTCAAAATGCTGTTCGCTCATAACCCGCCTCTCGAATCCACTGTCGTTATTATGCTAACGCGCTGGGAATCAAGATAGCGCAGCCGGGTATCGTGGGAAATTGGCCTGCACTGTCTCAGGCGACTGTTGTTTGGGCCAGTTCCCTAACCAACTGGCCCGCCAACGCAAGTGCCGACAAAGGCGAAACAATGGTGTTTACGCTCAGTCAGTCGTGGTGACCAATTGGGCCTTCGGTAAACAGAAATTCCCGCAGGTGCTTGTCCATAACGGGATCCTTGCGGCGAATCCATTCCAGCACCATAGCCGCGTGTTCTTTTTCCTCATCGCGGTTGTGCTCAAGAATCGCTTTCAGCTCGGGATCCTTGCAGGCATCCACACGCTGGTTGTACCAGTCTACCGCTTCAAACTCCTCCATCAGAGAGCTAACGGCACGGTGCATATCGCGGGTGTCATCGGTCAATTCGCCTACCGGCTCGTGGTAGCTGTCGTTCGCCATAAAAACATCCTTTATCTGTTAGTTGTTGGGGTATTTTTAGCACATTGGCTCGCTTTGACAATAGCCCATAACACACGGCTTAAACACTCTGGTTTCGTTTGAGCCGCCGCACAAGCTATGGCAAAGTCTGGTGCCAAGCCGATCCAGGTATGCACTCCATGAAAACCGTTTTCTCACCACTGCACAGCCGCCGCTCCGTAAAAACCGAGCTGGATGGCGGCATTCTGATCGAACCCCACGAAAAACCATCCCGGGCGGAAACCATTCTGGCCCGAGTGAAATCACAAACACTGGGCGACGTGATTGAACCTGAAGAGTTTGGCCTGAAACCTGTAAAGCGTGTGCATACACCAGATTATGTGGAGTTTCTTGAGCACTGCTGGGCCGACTGGGTGGCTGAAGGCAAACCGGGGGAAGCCATTCCCGCTGTCTGGTGTGGCCGTGGCATGCGGCCCCGTATGCCCAAAGACATAGACGGTCGCCTGGGCTACTTCAGCTTTGCGGCTGAGACCTCTATTTCTGATGGCACCTGGGAAGCGGCCTGCGCCTCTGCCAACGTGGCGCTTACGGCCCAAAAACTGGTAGCCAATGGCGAACGTGCCGCTTTTGCCCTGTGTCGCCCGCCCGGCCATCACGCCCATGCCGATCTTTTCGGCGGTTACTGTTTCTTCAACAACGCCGCCATTGCTGCGCAGGCGTTTCGTGATCAAGGCTACGAACGGGTTGCCGTCCTTGATGTGGACTTTCACCACGGCAACGGCACTCAAGCCATTTTCTACAATCGTAGTGATGTACTGACCATCAGCCTGCACGGGGATCCAGATTTGGTGTTCCCGCACTTTCTTGGTTTTGAGGATGAAACCGGTGAAGGCGAAGGAGAAGGCTACAACCTCAACATTATTTATCCTCCGGGAACGCCGTACAGCGAGTGGAGCAAAGGGCTTGAAACCGCCTGTCTGCGCATCGCAGAATTCCAGCCAGACGCTCTGATTATTGCCCTGGGCGTGGACACCTTTGAGGAAGACCCCATTTCATTCTTTAAACTGAAATCGACGGATTATTTGTCTCTGGGCAAGCGCATTGAACAGCTCGGACTTCCTACGGTGTTCACCATGGAAGGCGGTTACGACGTCGATGCCATTGGCGTTAATGCGGTAAATGTGATGCAAGGATTCGAAGGGAAAGTATCAAACGAAGAGCTTTGACAACAAAAAACAGAAGAGTAAGGGATAACAACGACTAGACGATCGGTCTAGTCATCTTTATCATTGCGTTATGAGTCGACACCAAGACACCTGCCAACACCTACTGACCACTGGTCGCGAAATTCTCGCGATGCAGGGCTTCAGCTCGGTTGGGCTGAGCACTATTCTCCAGCAGGCGGGTGTGCCGAAAGGCTCCTTTTATCACTACTTTCGTTCGAAAGAGAGTTTTGGCCAAGCGGTGCTGGAAGATTACTTTGTCGGTTACATGGATAACCTGAGCGCACGCTTCAGTGATAACAGCCAATCAGCACTGGATCGACTGATGTGCTACTGGAGCAATTGGCAGCAACAGTACTGTGGCCCCGCAGGCCTTAAGGACTGTTTGGTGGTTAAGCTCAGCGCAGAAGTGGCCGATTTGTCAGAAGCCATGCGCCTGACACTCAGGGATGGCACCGACCAGATTATCGGCGGTATCACCCAGTGCGTTGAGGCCGCGATTGCAGAAGGCTCCATACGCGACCAGAACGCCCGGCAACTGGCCACCAGCCTGTACCAACTTTGGCTGGGTGCAAGTTTGTTAACCAAACTGCATCGGGACGATAAGCACATGGCGTACGCCATGGCTTGCACCAAGACTCTGATCACACACTAAAACGTAATTTATGAGCCACGGGGCGGCAAGCCTTATTTTTTCGCCTAAGCACTAGACGACCGGTCTATTTTAAACTTGCAGACTAAACACTAAGGATTTCATGTGAACAACTTCAACTTTTACAACCCGACCCGCATAGCCTTTGGCGAAGGCAAAATTGCCGAGCTCGACCAACTGGTACCCAAAGACGCCAAGGTGCTGGTGCTGTTCGGTGGCGAAAGTGCCCGCCGCACCGGCACGTTGGGTGAAGTCTCCCAAGCTCTTGGCGACCGCCAGGTTACAGAATTTAGCGGCATTGAGCCGAACCCGAGCTTCGAGACCCTGATGGAAGCCGTGGCTCAAGTGCGCGAACACAACATAGACTTCCTGCTCGCTGTAGGCGGCGGATCGGTGATCGATGGCACCAAGTTTGTGGCTGCTGCCGCCATTTTTGAGGGCGACGAGTGGGATATTTTGCTCAAAGGCGGCAGCAACATTGAGCGCGCCCTGCCTTTTGGCTCCGTGCTGACCCTGCCTGCCACCGGCTCTGAGATGAACAAAGGCGCGGTGGTCACTCGCCGGTCGCTAAAGGCAAAACTGCCGTTCCACAGTGATTTTGTGTTCCCGCAGTTCTCAATACTTGATCCCACAAAAACCTATACCCTGCCGCTACGCCAAGTTGGCAATGGTGTTGTGGATGCCTTCGTTCATGTGGTGGAGCAGTATCTGACCTACCCGGCCCAAGCGCCGGTACAGGATCGCTTTGCAGAAGGCCTGCTACTGACACTGACCGAGATCGGCGAACAGGCCCTGGCTGAACCCGATAACTACCAGGTTAGAGCCAGCCTGATGTGGACCGCGACGCTGGCCTTGAATGGCCTGATTGGCAGCGGTGTACCTCAGGATTGGGCCACGCACATGCTGGGCCATGAGCTGACCGCCCTGCACAACCTTGATCACGCCCAGACCCTGGCCATTGTATTGCCGTCGATGCTGCGTGAGCGCAAGGCATCCAAGCTCGACAAATTGGTGCAGTACGGCGAACGCGTTTGGGGTATTCGGGATGGAAGCGCTGAGGAGAGAGCTGAGGCCGCTATTGCCAAGACCCAGCATTTCTTTGAATCGCTCGGCGTTAAAACCCGTCTTGGCGACTACGATCTTGGCGAAGAACACATAGAGCCGTTGATCAAAAGCCTGGAAAGCCACGGCATGACGGCTCTTGGCGAGCACGGCGATGTCACACCAGAGGTGTGCCGCCGGGTACTTCAAGCAAGCCTGTAAGCCAAAACCTTGTCCTTTTGCGGGGCCCTGGCAATTGCAGGTGCCCCCTTTTTTTGCTCGGAAAACCGCAAACTCAGCCCTTGAAACCCTTGCCAACTATGTAAACTTCCCGGGAACGAGCCCGAGATGAATCCGGCTTGCGCACCACCACCTTATCGAATACCTCTCTGGCGGCTTTCAAGTACTCATCATAGCCTTCGCCCTGAAACACCTTGGCCACATAGCTGCCTTTGGGTTTGAGCACCTGGCTGGCCATATCCAGCGCCAGTTCCACCAAGTACATGGAAGACGCCTGATCAGACACCGTAACGCCGCTGATATTTGGCGCCATATCGGAAATCACCACATCTACACGGCTATCGCCGAGCGTCTCCATGATGGATTCAAATACCGAATTCTCTGTGAAGTCGCCCTGAACAAACTCTACCCCGGCAATGGCATCCATTGGCAGAATGTCGGAAGCCAGCACCCTGCCCTTGTGGCCAACCAGGTTAATTGCCACTTGCGACCAGCCACCTGGCGCAGAGCCGAGATCCATCACCACCATATTGGGGTGAATCAGCCTGTCTTTCTTGTTGATCTCAAGAAGCTTATAGCTGGCCCGAGAGCGATAACCATCTACCTGCGCCTGTTTCACGAAGGGGTCGTTTACGTGCTCATCAAGCCAGCGGCCACTGCTTTTGGAACGTGCCATAGGAACTCTTCACAAACGGGGGTCAATAACGGGAGCAATCAACGCTCCATTGTACGTGTCGCGTCCGCTCCCGGCAAAACCCTGACAACCACCTAAAGCGCACGTACAATTGCCGCAACATTTTCCGATCCCTATATACCCGGCACCCAACCCGCCATCGGCGGCCAAAGCCGCGCAGGACCTTTTATGATCCGCCTAACCGAACTGGCGTTGCCGCTGGACCATCCCGAAAGCGCCCTGAGGGCCGCTATCCTTAAGCGACTGGGCCTCGACGACGCCGACCTGGCGAACTTCACCGTGTTCAAGCGCAGCTACGATGCCCGCAAGAAGAACAGCGAGATTAAATTCGTTTACATCGTGGATCTGAGCGCTCGAAACGAAGACGCCATTCTGGCCCGCTTTGAAAAAGACCAACATGTACGGCCGGCGCCAGATACCGGTTATTACCCGGTCGCACAGGCACCATTTGGCCTCACTGAGCGCCCGATCGTAATCGGATTCGGCCCCTGTGGCTTGTTTGCCGCCCTGATTCTGGCCCAAATGGGGTTCCGACCTATTGTGCTGGAGCGCGGCACGGACGTGCGACAGCGCACCAAGGACACCTGGGCACTGTGGCGCAAAAAACAGCTGTCACCGGAATCCAACGTTCAGTTTGGTGAAGGCGGCGCGGGCCTGTTCTCAGACGGCAAGCTATACAGCCAAATCAAGGATCCGAAGTTCTTTGGCCGCAAGGTCATGCACGAGTTTATCCAGGCCGGTGCGCCGGAAGAAATCCTGTATGTGAGCAAGCCCCATATCGGAACCTTCCGACTAACCGGTGTGGTCGCCACCATGCGCGAGGAAATTGCCCGGCTTGGCGGCGAGATCCGCTTTGAAAGTAAAGTCACTGACCTGCGTATCCGCGATGGCCGCGTTGACGGTGTGGAGCTGGCCAGCGGCGAGCGCCTGAACAGCCGGTATGTCGTGCTCGCACTCGGCCACAGCGCCCGCGATACCTTTCGCATGCTGCAACAGAACCAGGTGTTTATCGAAGCCAAGCCCTTTGCCATTGGCTTTCGCATCGAGCACCCACAATCGCTCATCGACAACGCCCGCCTGGGCAAATACGCCGGTCACCCCGCCCTGGGGGCGGCAGACTACAAACTGGTGCACCACGCCCGCAACGGCCGTGCGGTGTACAGTTTTTGCATGTGCCCGGGAGGCACGGTGGTGGCGGCAACTTCAGAACCCGGGCGGGTCGTCACCAATGGCATGAGCCAGTATTCCCGCAACGAACGCAACGCCAATGCCGGCATTGTGGTGGCTGTACACCCCGAAGAAGACTTTCCCGGCGGCCCGCTGGCCGGTGTGGAGTTTCAGGAAACCCTGGAATCCCTGGCCTATACGCTCGGCGGCAGTGACTATTGCGCCCCCGCCCAGCTGGTGGGGGATTTCATTAAAAGCAAACCTTCCACCGAATTGGGCGACGTCGAGCCCTCCTACAAGCCCGGCATCAAGCTGGGCGACCTCGCGCCTTCCCTGCCTGCGTACGCCATCGAAGCCATCCGCGAAGCCCTGCCGGCTTTCGGCAAGCAGATCCGGGGCTTCGACCGGAAGGACGCGATCCTCACCGGCATCGAAACCCGCACCTCGTCACCGGTGCGCATCACCCGGGATCGCACCAGCCTGCAAAGCCTGAATACCCGTGGCCTTTACCCGGCAGGCGAAGGCGCAGGCTATGCGGGCGGCATTCTTTCAGCCGGTGTGGACGGCATCAAGGTTGCCCATGCCCTGGCACTGGCCATGCTGGAAGACCTCGACACCCACAGCGGAACCCCATCGTGAAGCTCGACGACATCAAAAAGCTGCACCAGAAGAAATACCGGCAGGCACTGGGCCATTATCTGGTTGAAGGTGAACATCTGGTGCTGGAGCTGCAGAAAGCCGCAGATCGCCAACCTGCGCTAAAGGCCTCCGAGCTGTATGTAACCGGTGCGTATGAACATTGGCAAAGCCCATTCAAAACCCATCAGGTGAACGAGCGCCAGATGGCCCAGCTTGCTGATACCCGCACGCCCCAAGGAATCCTGGCGGTGGTGCCCATGCCGGCTAACGACATTGAGCCCAGCGCGCAGCCCGGCGAAAAAGCAATTTACCTGCACGAAGTTCAGGACCCCGGCAATCTCGGAACCATTTTGCGCACTCTGGCCTGGTTTGGCGGTTTTCGTTGCCTCCTAAGCCCCGGCAGCGTCGACCCTTTCAACCCAAAAGTGGTGCGCGCCAGCATGGGCGCGATCTTCCACGTACCGCTGGAAACCGACGTACCGCTGGCAAGCCTGGCTGAGCGCTATAAAAGCATTGCCTGCCTCGACCTGAACGGCGACAAGCTTGCCTCAGGGTCATTCCGCCAGCACGACTGCTATGTGTTTGGCAACGAAGCCCGGGGCGTGCCGCAAGAAGCGTTGGCCCACCTGTCAGCAAAGCCCTACACCATCCCCGGTAGAGGCAAGATTGAATCCCTCAACCTGGCCTCGGCGGTCAACATGTGTGCATATGAGCTGGCGCGCGGCCTGTAAACGAAGGAACAGAACCACCAGGGAAGAATCCGGCGTGATTCTTTTCGACACTCATCGTAATAGTTGTCGTTATTGCCTGTAGCAAGCTAATCAGAGATGATCGGAGGCCTGTTCCCCAACTGGATAGACAACAACAATGGAACGCTACCTCCAGCCCACTGAATTTTTTGACTACAACCAGCCCGAACTGAAAGCCTGGATTGCAGACCAACTGCAAGGCGTGCCTGAAAATAAAGTAGAGCAGGCGAAAGCTTTATATCTGGCAGCCCGGGACAGCGTGAGTTACAACCCTTACGTTTTCCAACCCGAACCCGAGACCTTCAGCGCCAGCTATGCACTCAAAACCGGCGAAAGCTACTGCATTCCCAAAGCGGTATTGCTCGGAGCTGCAGCAAGATCCATCGGCATCCCCAGCCGCTTGGGCCTTGCCGATGTGCGCAACCATCTCTCAAGCCCAAAGCTGATCGAATGGCTGCGCTCCGACATTTTCCGCATGCATGGGTTTATCGAGCTCTACCTCAATGGCCACTGGGTAAAGGCCACCCCTGCGTTTAACAAGCAGCTTTGCGAGTTAATGCAGGTGGAGCCGCTGGCGTTTGATGGGGTTAACGATTCCATTTTTCAGGAATACACTGAAGCGGGTAAAGCTCACATGGAATACGTGAATGATCACGGTATTTTCGACGACGTTCCCCACGATTTCATTCTATCGGGGATCAAAGCAGCTTATGGGCACCTGTTTTCAGAGAACGGTGCATCGCCAGTTGTTGATGAGGGAAGTCTGGCCCGGGGCATTCACCCCGGCTCGTAATTGCCCTTGCCGTTACCTTAGTCCACAGAGTTGCGAATCAGGAAGTCAAAGGCACTCAGTGCAGCTTTTGACCCTTCGCCCATGGAAATCACAATCTGCTTATAAGGCACTGTGGTAACGTCGCCGGCCGCAAACACACCCGGAATGGATGTTTCGTTGCGGTCATTGACGATGATTTCACCGTGCTGGCTCAGCTCGATATCGCCTTTCAGCCACTCGGTGTTGGGCACCAGACCAATCTGCACGAACACACCTTCCAGAGTCACGTGGTGGTTTTCACCGGTGTTGCGGTCTGTGTACTTCAGCCCACTCACCCTGCCGTTCTCACCAACTACCTCGGTGGTCTGCCCAGACGTAATAATGTCCACATTGTTCAGGCTACGCAGCTTTTTCTGCAGCACATCGTCGGCACGCATTTCTGCGCCAAACTCAATCAGTGTCACATGGCCCACAATGTTGGCCAGATCGATAGCCGCCTCTACGCCGGAGTTACCGCCACCAATTACCGCAACATGCTTGCCTTTAAACAGTGGGCCATCACAGTGTGGGCAGTAAGCCACACCTTTGTTGCGGTATTCCACCTCGCCTGGCACACCCAAGGGGCGCCAGCGAGCGCCAGTAGACAGCACAACTGTGCGGGCCTTGAGTGACGCACCATTCGCCAGGCGAATCTCATGAGGCATTCCACGCTTGGTGGCCGGGATCAGCTTCTCGGCCATCTGCATATTCATGATATCCACGTCGTACTCTTTAACGTGCTGCTCCATGGCTGCAACCAGTTTTGGGCCTTCTGTGTAAGGCACAGAAATCAGGTTCTCGATGCCCATGGTATCCACCACCTGACCACCAAAGCGCTCAGCGGCAATGCCCGTGGAAATACCTTTACGTGCTGCATATATAGCGGCTGCTGCGCCAGCCGGGCCGCCACCAATCACCAGCACCTCAAAGGTGTCTTTCTGGTTAATCTTCTCGGCTTCTTTCTCGTCAGATTTGGTATCCAGCCTGGACACAATCTCTTCCAGAGTCATACGTCCCTGGCCCCAGGGCTCACCGTTCAGGTAAACACTCGGCACAGACATAATTTCGCGCTTTTCTACCTCATCCTGGAACAGGGCGCCGTCTATAGCCGTGTGGCGAACACCCGGGTTCAGAACGCTCATCAGGTTCAAGGCCTGAACCACATCGGGGCAGTTCTGACACGAGAGTGAAAAGTAGGTTTCAAACTCAAAGTCGCCGTCCAACTGTTGGATTTGTTCAATCACGTCCTGTGACGCCTTGGAGGGGTGGCCGCCCACCTGCAACAACGCCAGAACCAACGAGGTAAACTCGTGCCCCATGGGAATGCCCGCAAAGCGAACACCCATATCGCTACCCACCCGGTTTATGGCAAAAGACGGGCGGCGCACATCGCTCGACTCTTCCGTGCGCAGGCTGATCTTCTCGGACATAGGCTCGAGTTCTTCCAGAAGTTCCCGCAGCTCCTGTGATTTGTCACTGTCATCATAGGCTGCCACCAACTCAATCGGCTGCTGCAGTTTTTCCATGTAGGCTTTCAGTTGCTGTTTGATATTGGCATCCAACATATAAGGATTCTCCTTTTGAATTCTTTAAACTGATCGTTTGAATCTCTGTGTTCAAATTGATCTTTGGTTCGGATATACCCAAACGATACGGATTGGCAATCAAATGCTCAAATTAATTGATCCAAACCGATTGATAGCCTAATGCTATTTCAAAGACCCTAAAAGAACATCAAGAAGCCTTTGGACACGTTTCTGGTTTGGCGAATGGGCAAATAGCGCATACCCTTACACGCCAGACACCGGTACCATGTTGAAGGACGTTGTCGCGTCACCCTTTGCACTCAGGACAAGCAGCACATGTTTCCAGACCGTTTTCACACAATCCAGGACGGACGCTTATACATTTCCGCGTCCCAGGCCAGCCAGTTCGCCAAGGAAGTGGCCGGAGATTTCAATCCGATCCACGACCCCGATGCGCGCCGGTTCTGCGTTCCCGGAGATCTGCTCTTTGCCGTGGTGGTTTCACACTTTGGTCTTTCTCGGCATATGACCTTCCAGTTCCGCGCCCTGCTTGGCGACAGCGTGCCTTTGGAGTTCAGGGAAAGCGGCGACGAAACCATCGAAGTGTGCGATCGGAACGGCAAGGTGTATATAGAAGTAACTCGCAGTGGCGAAGTTACCCATGAAGAACATGTTGTTGAAGAGTTTATTCGCTGCTACGTGGCCGCCTCTGGCAAGAACTTCCCACACACCCTGAAGCCATTGATGGAATCGAAGGGTGTGATGTTCAACCCGGATCGCCCCATGGTGATGTACGAAAGCATGAGCCTCACCCTGGACCGCCTGGATGCGGCCTCACCGGAGCTGGAATTGCACAATGCCTACCTGGAAGCCAACGGCAAGCGTGGCAATGTCACCCTTGATTACCGGCTAGTGTCTGATGGCAAACCCGTGGGTGAAGTATCCAAGCGCTTGCTTTTAGGTGGGCTACGACCCTATTGCCCGGATGCGATGGCAAGCGTCATTGAAGAGTTCTATCGCCTGAAGGCGCGCGGATCCCAATACGGTGTTAACACGGTAGAGTCTTGAGCCAGATTCGTAAGCCGCACACGCAAAAAACCCCGGGATCCCGGGGTTTTTTGTCAGTAACAGGCTCATAAAGAGCCTGTACTCTATGTTTCCCAATCAAAGGGAAACTTAGATCTTGCCAACCAGATCCAGTGAAGGAGACAGCGTGGCTTCGCCTTCCTTCCACTTGGCCGGGCACACTTCGCCCGGATGCTTGCGTACGTACTGAGCCGCTTTCACTTTGCGCATCAGTTCGCTTGCATCACGGCCAATACCTTCGGCAGTGATTTCCATTGCCTGGATGATGCCATCTGGATCGATCAAGAAGGTAGCGCGGTCTGCAAGGCCCTGGCCTTCACGCATCACACCAAAGTTGTTGGTGATGCTGCCGTTCTGGTCGCCAACCATGAAGTAGTTGATCTTACCAATGGTCTCGGAGCTGTCGTGCCATGCCTTGTGGGTGAAGTGTGTGTCGGTAGACACGGAGAATACTTCAACGCCCATCTTCTGCAGCTCTTCGTAATGATCTGCTACATCGCCCAGCTCGGTTGGGCAAACGAAGGTGAAGTCTGCAGGGTAGAAGAAAAAGATCGACCACTTGCCTTTCACATCAGCTTCGGAGACTTCTACAAACTCGCCCTGTTTGAAGGCAGTTGCGTTAAACGGTTTAATTTCGCTATTGATCACGCCCATTGAGAACACTCCTGTTGGTACGTTTGCGTGTTAATGAATCTACGGTAAATAGACTAACCAATAAGCCAGCTTTGGTAAAATTGATTATGTCCAAGATAGCCATAGGCTTTATCTATTAGCGTATTTCCTTGATTACCAAGGCCCTACCACATAGCCAAGTTGTTCCGGAAGCCAGAGAGCAATCCCGGGTATCAGCATCACCAGAAGCAGGCTTACACTCATCGCGGCAATGAAGATCAGGGCCCAGCCTATGGTATGTTCCAGGCGAATATTAGCAATACGTGTTGTAACCATCAGGTTAACCGCAACCGGCGGCGTAAACTGGCCAATGGCAATGTTCATGGCCAGTAGAATACCAAACCACACAGGGTTCCAGCCAAAATGGTTCATCAATGGCAACACGATGGGGATGAGAATCAGGTAAATCGATATCGCATCCAGCAACATGCCGGCAATCAACACCAGAACCATCACCAAGCCCAGCAGCACCCAGCTGTTTTCGGACAGTGACAGCAACGCATCTGCCAGATGCTGGAACGTACCCAGTGTCGTACCCGCCCAGGCAAAAATACCCGCTAGCGCAATGATCAGCATAACCACGCCCGAGGTTACCGCCGCATCTGTCATCAGATCAAACAGGCTGCGCAACGTCAGATTGCGGTACACCAAACAACCCACAATCACACCGTAATCCACGGCAACGACGGCAGCTTCTGTGGGCGTGAACAGACCAGAGCGCAGGCCACCCAAAATAATGACGGGCGCAAACAATGCCGGCAATGCCGCCTTGAAGCTGGGCCAGAATGGCGGGCGCTCTGAGGTTTCGGGGTTCTCCCAGCCATACTTGCGAGCCAGGTAAAGCGCCGGTACCAGCAAAGACAAGCCGGCGAGAATACCGGGGAACAGCCCGGCCGCAAACAACGCCCGCAAATCCACTCCTGGCACCACAATCGAATAGAGAATCAACGCGATAGAAGGTGGGATCAAAATGGCGGTAGAGGAAGATGCCGCAATCAACGCCGCTGAAAAAGGCTGTGGGTAACCAGCCTTACGCATACTGGGCAGCATTACCATGGCCACTGCAGCGGCATCCGCAGGCCCCGAGCCGCTCATTCCGCCCATAATCAGGCACACCAGAACGGCTACAACCGTTAGGCTGCCATGCCTTGGCCCGATAATGGCTTGGGCAAACCGCACCAAACTGGCCGCAACCCCGGCTCGTTCAAAAATAAGCCCGGTGAGAATGAACAGTGGTATCGCAATCAGTGGATACTTCGCCACACTGTTGTAGGTATTGGTGCCAAAGGTCGCGAGCATGTCCGGCGACAACCCCACGAGAATACCCACCAGACCGCCAAACCCCAGAGCAATAGCCACAGGAACACCCAACAGCAACGCCACCAGAAAGCTCCCGATCATCAACAGGTCAGGACTCATGGATGACCTCCACGTCTTTCTTACCGCGCAAACGGTCGATGAGGTTCTGAGTCATCCGAATGATGATGGCGGCCGACATCACAGGCAGCCATACCACATAGATCCAGTTTGGCAGCCCCAAGCCAGGGGATAAGGACTCCCAGTTGTATTCCTGCATCGCAAAAATGGCGCCATACCATGTCGTTACACCAAGGACCGCGACACCCACCAACCACTGCAGCACAAACACCCCCTTCAAAGCAGGCGCCGGCAGATAATGCTCAATCAGCTCAATGCGAATGTGCTGATTGCTGCGAGCGGCCACGGCCGCACCGGCGAACGTGACGATCACCAGCAGAAAAACCGAAAACTCTTCAGTGAACGCAAACGAGGCGTCGGTGGTATAGCGAACAATCACATTGCCCAGACTGATCACGCAAATAGCAATCAGGGCCAGCGATGCCAGCCAGGCTTCCGGCCGAAATTTCGGGGGTCGGGAGGACATGAATACTCCGGTTCAGGCAACAGCACCCGCCGGAGCCGACGGGTGCACATGCAGCAAGGTGTTACTGTTTGCGGTTGGCCACGGCAGACTGAGCCTGCTTCACCAGATCTTCACCAATGCGCGGTGTCCACTTCTTGTAAACAGGGCGGGTAGCCTTCACAAACGCATCGTGCTGTTCCTGAGTCAGCTCGGTAACTGTTACGCCACGATCCTTGATGGCCTGCAATGTGTCTGCAAGCTCGGCACGGGATTTTTCGATCTCCCACTTGCCGGCATCCACAGCCGCCTGCTTCAAAAGCGCCTGGTCTTCTGCATTAAACTGGCCCCAAATACGGTTGCTTACGGCGAACACCAGCGGGTCGGCCATGTAGTGCCAAAGTGTGAGGTGCTCCTGCCCAACCTGGTCAATACGCGCGACGTCAAAAACCGAAAGCGGATTTTCCTGGCCATCAACCGCCCCTGTGGTCAGTGCTGGCTTTGCGTCTGCCCAGCTCATCTGCGTGGGGTTGGCACCCAGCTCGCTAAATGTATCCTGGAACAAAGGCGAGCCCACAACCCGAATTTTCAGGCCTTCCAGATCCGCGGGTTCGCTGATTGCGAGTTTGGAGTTAGACAGCTCACGAAAGCCATTCTCCCCCCATGCCAGCGGCGTAACACCACGCTTTTCAATCGCTTTGAACACCGCCTTGCCCGCATCCCCCTGAGTGATTGCATCAATGGCTGCGTTATCAGGCATCAGGAATGGCAGGGAGAACAGGTTCAGCTCTGGAACCTGAGGTGACCAATTGATGGTAGAGCCCACAGCCATATCAATCAGCCCTGAACGCATGGCGGAAAATTCTTTGGTCTGATCCCCGGAAACCAGCTGGGAGTTGCTGTAAATCTTCATGTTGATACGCCCTTCCGAGCGCTCTTTTACCAACTCTACCCATTTGTCGGCAGCCTGGCCCCAGGGAAACGCCGACGGCAGTACGGTAGACACCGTGTATTCATCTTTGTATTGAGCATGGGCCGCAGAGCTAAGCACAAGAGTGGCCAAAGCGGCAGCGACCAATGAGCGGGATTTGAACATGTTGTTTTCCTTTTTTATTGGAAAGGGAGAGACCAAGGCGGGGCACCGGGCACGCCATAGTAATTGAGGATTATAGGAGCGGGTGTTGTCGCGACGCAAAACAAAACACCAGATAGATTTTGGCCCTTTGGCTCCTGCGCTTTCCCAGGAGGCTAGCCAACGACCAAAATCCGGTAACGAGAACATTCTTGTTGTTTTTTCTCCCTCGCGGCCTGAGCGGTCTACACTCAACCAGATGTGAGGCCGACAAAGAACTGCAACAACCATGGAAAACAACGGGCACAATGAATCCCGAAATACCGAGATAGACGATAGCACTGCACCCAAAGCGGCACTGATCGAAGCCGTGAGTGTTCGCAGCCTGTCGCTGATTATTCTCGCCAGCATCGCCACTTTGTTTTTTATCGACTGGGCCCAAGCCGTGCTGCTTCCGTTGATTGTCGCGGTGCTCATCAGCTACGCACTCGCGCCCCTGGTTTCAACCCTTGATCACATGAAACTTCCCCGGCCACTGAGCGCTGCCATCGTACTGATTCTACTGCTCGGCGCGGTCGCTGGCGCAAGCATTCCTCTGCAACGTGAGGCTATGGCCATACTGGATAAAGTCCCTGTGGCTATCAGCGAGTTTCAACGCAATGAAGCCAGCACTCCCAATAATGAACAGAGCCTCTTGGAAAAAGCGCAGGCCGCTGCAGAGAAAATCGAAGAGTCGACAGGGCAGAGTGGAGATAGCAAAAAATCAACCCAGCGAGGCGTGACGCCTGTTCTGGTGGTAGATAAGCCAACGGACATTCAGGATTTTGTTCTCAAGCGCTCGCCTGCGGCACTAGTGCTTATCTCCCAGTGTTTTTCGGTGCTGCTGCTGGTGTACTTCATACTGGCAGTCGGGCCGTTATACAGGCGCAAGGTCGTAAAAATCTCCGGCCCCTCATTCAGGCGAATGCGCAAAGCCGCGCGGATCATGACCGAGTTTCATCATCAGGTTCAACGCTTTTTATTCGTGATGCTGCTTGGCGCTCTGTTTGTGGGCATATTAACCTGGCTGGCGTTCATGGCGCTCGGGCTGGAGGAGGCCATGTTCTGGGGCGTGATCGCGGGGGTGGCCAGCGCTGTGCCTTATTTGGGGCCGTTTCTGGTGTTTATTGGTACCGGAGTTGCAGCATTTATTCAGTTTGGTGAGACGAACACAGCCATCATTGTGGCGGTCACATCACTGGCGATTACCAGCATTCAGGGGTACCTGCTAACCCCTTGGTTAACCAGCCAGGTTTCCAGCCTCAACCCCGTAGCGATTTTTATCGGGCTTTTATTCTGGGGTTGGCTTTGGGGTCCGGTGGGCCTGATCATCGCCACCCCGATATTAATGATCTTCAAATCCCTGTGTGATCACGTGGTAAATCTTCGCCCTGTGGGTGAATTACTGGGCAAGTAAAATAGCATTTCCAAGCATCCAGCCGCACCTCAACTGTCCCACGCTAATTGTGATACGTTGTCTTAGGAGATACGTAGAAGAACTTACAAAACTGAAAAACACAAATAGAGGTCTTTAATGACTCATAAGCTACCTACGCTGCCTGCATTTAAGCAGGCTCTGATTCCCCTTACGTTTGCTGTTATTTCTGGCTGCAGTCAGGGCAACTCAGACTCTACCGCCAGCACCAAATCAACAGAACAGTTACTTCCCCCAGAAGAGACAGGTGTGCTGGAAGTGGCTACCCGCAACGGCTCCACCACTTACTATCTGGACCGCCACGAAAACCCGATCGGGCCGGAATATAGCCTGATATCACAGTTTGCCGCCAGCAAGGGCTGGACGGTTAATTGGACCATGCACGATTCAACTTCAGCGGTTTTAAAAGCGCTTAAGTCTGGCAACACCCACATGGCGGCTGCCGGGTTGACGCACCTGCCCTCGCGCACCAAGCAGTTCACGCGCGGGCCAGCCCACACTGAAATCACTGAACAATTGGTATGCCATCGTGAGATGCGCCCGATGCCCCGGCTGCCAGAAAACATATCCGCCGTTAATATCACAGTAACTGCCGACTCCAGTTACGTAGAAACACTGAACACGCTCGCCAGCGAGCACGAGGGCATAACGTTTTCTGAAGACGACAGCAAAACAACGGAAGTACTGCTTTCAGATGTGGCCACACAGGACATTAACTGCACCGTGGCCGACTCCAACATTGTTCAGGTAATGCGCCGGCACTTCCCCAATCTGGAAGTGGCCATGAACCTGACCCAAGGCAACAACCTGGGCTGGTACCTACCTGCAGGTTCTGACGACCTGGCCAGAACGGCTCGGCAGTGGATGAACAGCACCGAAGGCAACGATGCCATAGGCTACGTAGAGAGCCGCTATTACGCTTACATTGGCGAGTTCGATTTCGTGGATCTCAGGGCACTCAACCGGCGCATTGATAAACGCCTTCCGGGTTTCATTAACAGGTTTACCGAGGCTGAAACAACAACGGGCATGCCCGCCGACCTGCTGGCCGCCCTGGCCTATCAAGAGTCCCACTGGGATCCCTCTGCAGTGTCGCCCACCGGTGTTCGCGGCATCATGATGCTCACACGGAATACAGCAGAATCTTTAGGCGTGATGGATCGCCTCGACCCCACAGCTGCTATCGATGGGGGTGCTCGCTATCTGGCAGACCGCCACCGCAGGCTGCCAGATAGCATTCCGGAGCCAGATCGAACGTTCCTGGCGCTGGCCAGCTACAACATTGGCCGTGGCCACCTTCTGGACGCACGACAGCTAGCACGGGAGCTGGGCAAAAACCCGGATTCCTGGGAGGACATGAAAGAAGTGTTACCGCTGAAGGCCGACAAACGCTATTACCCGAGCACGCGTTACGGCTACGCTCGCGGGTATGAGCCCGTACATTATGTGCAACGCATCCGTAACTATAGGGACGTCATAAGCGCAGCGTTTGAGTAATTATTTAATAGATTTTACCCGCTCCTTCGGGGCGGGATTTAAAACGCTTATGTAGCCACAAGTACTGATCAGGCTGTTCGCGAATCGCGTCCTCAATGTGCCGGTTCCAGACCGCGGTATCCTTGGACTTGTCGGCTCCAAAGCCGCACTGTATCGGCGAAAACACTACGCGATAGCCACCATCGGGCATCCGCAGGTGGCTAACGCAAATAACCGAGGCGCCAGACACCTTTGCAATATAACTTGGAGAGGTAATACAGCCCGTTTCCACACCAAAAAATGGCACGAATAATTCCGTTTTGCTGCCAAAATCCTGATCGCAGGCAAACCAGACTTCACCACCCTTCTTTAAAAAGGACACCATTGGCCGCAATTCACGCTTGGTGAACGGCCGAATACCAAAGTGACGGCGGCGACCATTTTCGATCATACGATCAATAACAGGATTGTTGTTGGGCCGGTATACATACCCAGGTTTTTTCAGATGGCAGGCAACAAGTGGCAACGCAAAGTCAAAAATACTGTAATGGCCGCCAATCAACAGCACGCCCTTGCCCTTGCTTTGGGCTTCCTTGAGATGCTCTAACCCCTGCACCTCGGCCGTTTCACAATAAGGTGATACATCACGCCACCAGGAATGGGCGCTTTCCAAAAAACCACGGCTGCAGGCAACGAAGTTATCCTCCACAAGTTCCTTGCGGGCCTGTGCATCCAGTTCAGGAAAACAGCTTTGAAGGTTGCAATCAGCCACTCGCGCACGGGATTTGAGCTGGCGACTCAAAAACCGACCTAGCCGTGCACCTAGCCGCTGCTTGGATGCCATCGACAAAAAAGACAACAGGTATAATAAGAATACAATTGCCCATGAAGGCCATAAACGCGGGTGCCAAAGCGGCGATTTGTTGTTTTTAGACGATTTAGCCATACTTCCTTGCCTGCAAACTTGACCAGTGAGCCTGACACAGTTTCGGCCCACAGTGTAGATGAGACTATGAATTAGTAGACTCTTCCATTATCAAATCGAAACAACCTGGTGTTTTCTATGCCGCCACCGCTGAACAATATTGTGTTGATAGGTATGCCTGGCTCAGGCAAGAGTACCGTGGGCGTTATCTTGGCCAAGGCCACCGCGTTGGCTTTCGTAGATACCGATCTGTTGATCCAGGCACACGCCGGCCACAGCCTACAGAGCATTATTGATAATGAGGGCTACGAAGCTTTGCGCCGGGTTGAGGAACAAGTGCTGTGCAATCTCGATGTAACCGGCCACGTAATCGCGACCGGCGGAAGCGCAGTGTACAGCGCGCGCGCCATGCAGCATCTCAAGCGCAACAGTGCGATCGTGTTTTTGGATATTTCCCTGGCAACCGTACGCCAGCGCATCGGCGATTTCAGCCTAAGAGGCATTTCCAAGCGCCCAGACCAAACCCTGGAGGCACTGTTTGCTGAACGTCGCATGCTATACACCCGCTACGCCGATCTAATTGTTAACGGCGAGCACAAAACCCAAGACCAGGTATGTGAGGAAATTCAAAAAGGGATTTGCCAGGAGCCTGCGCCCCGCTCGTTTTAGAACCAAACCAGCAACTATATACACTCCTATCTATTGCCCTCCCACAGGGCCATAATGACGTTGCCACAAGCCAATACGCAGGCACAGCCATGCAGGCTGGCTCATGTTGGCTTTCGGGCTAAGAGGGTATTGCCATGAGTAAAGGAAAAGACAGTAAAAAAGACATCAAAAAGAAGCCTCTTTTAACCGCAAAAGAGAAGAAGGCCCAAAAGGCGTCCAAGAAATCCCCAAAAGATGTTTTAGGTCATTAAACACGGCTATGGAAAGCCCGCCTGATCACACGCCGTCCTTTTGTAGCCTGAGCCTGGCGCCAGGTGATGTGCTTTACCACCAAGGCCAGACCGAAAGCCACATATACGTAATTGACTCAGGGCATCTCAAACTGGAGCACGTGAATACCACCGGTGCAGCAAGCATTTCGGCGGTTCTGGGGGCGGGTGAAATACTGGGGCCAGGCCTGGGCAAAACAGCCCGCGCAACACAAACGGTCACCGCGAAAGGGCCCACTTGCGTGCAACGCCACACAGCGAAGGCTTTCAGGGCGCAGCTGATCAATGATCATGAGCTAATGGCTCGCGTTATCGAGATGCTGGCCCATCGCCAGGAAATCACTGAGCGGCGGCTGTATGCGCTGATGACACTGGGCGTGCGTGGGCGCATTGCGGTAGCTTTGCATGACTTGGTTGGCACGGCCGGCGGACACTGCGTTCATGGTCACGAGGTCGATGTGCCCCTGACCCAGCTGGAGCTCGCAGAGCTGGTCGGTGCCAGCCGACCGGTCGTTAGCTCCGAACTCAACGAGCTGCGTCGCGAGGGGCTTCTGGATTATACCCGTGGGCATATTTGCGTTATCGACCTCAAGGCACTGAATGCTTTCTCACAAAGCCTCTTGCCGAACTGTTAGAAAGCTGACAGACGAACAACCCATGGTGGAATACGCTGTACTTTGGTTAACCCCACAAGAGGCTATTCCCATGCGATTCAAAACAACACTAACCATCACCCTTACCGCTTTACTTGCAGGCACCACACCCTGGGTTTCGGCGGCTTCGGACGAGATGCAGGACTCCATGGCTACTGCAAAAAGTGGCGAATTCTCGCCCTACGTTGATGCCAAAGGCACTATCAGTCGCCCCCCCGCATTCCGTGATAAATGGGTCCACATAGGCAGCTGGTTTGTGCGCGAAGACGATCAGGCCAGTGGCCCTGGTGTGCACGATGTATACGCAGACCCTGCGGCCGTAGAAGGCTTTCGCAAAACCGGGCAATGGCCCGACGGCGCCACGCTGGTTAAAGAAATAAGCAGTATCCGCGAAGGCCAAAAAACCACAGGCTTTGCCCAATGGGCGGGTGAACCAGGCGTTTGGTTTGTTATGGTACGCGACCGTCAGAACCGGTTCCCCGAGAATGCAGCCTGGGGTGAAGGCTGGGGCTGGGCACTGTTCACAACAGAAAGCCCCGAAACGACCACAACGAAGAACTTCAAAGGCGAAGGCTTTAACAACTGCTTCGGCTGCCACATTCCAGCAAAAGACACCGAGTGGGTCTTTATCGAAGGCTACCCGGCTATTCGTGATTCTGCCAACTACGGGAAATAACGCGGATCAAAGAATAACAGGCCACCCGCAGGCTACAGGTAAGGCTCTGACGGTATGACAAGGCCTTCATCCCGCATTTTCCGAATGAATCTGCGGGCATCGCCAGTGAGGTGGCTGCCATCTGCGCGCGGTCGCCCATCGTTTGGGGCCGCAGTAAATAGGCGGCCGAACGATTCATTATGGAATTTCAGTGCCTGGCGCCCTATGCCGCACCTTTTGAATGCGCCGCCATCCTGATCAAGGTACATCCTCATTAGGTGGTAGTGGCCAGACTCGGTGTTTTTCAGCTCAACTGAGCCAAGTTTCGGGCCATTAACCGCCGTAACGGTTATTTCCAGGCCGGAATCGTCAATTTCGATATCAACTAACCGGCCATCCGACAGCTTGCAACGCTGCGTGAGTTCGTCTGATGAGATCACTTGTAATGACATTCCACCTCCAGCGCCAGCGCGTAGTCGATTGCCGCACACACTGCGACAGCCTGCGCGACATTGCATTGCTCGGGGGTTGCCCAGCTGCTGTCGGGATACACCTCAGTAGTGGTTTTGTAGGGTGCATTGGTGATACTGGCACACAGGCCCAGCTCCTTGAGCGGGTACTGGATAACGCCCCGAGCAACCACCGGTGAGCCGAAGATCTCGCCGTTGGCATCGGCCGGAGCGATATGCGCGACCTGCTCTACCGCCTCGATCACCGCCTGCTGAAAGCCAGGCTGCGGGCTTTCGCTGTCATCCACCAGATAAAAGCCGTCGGGAATATCCCCCGGCTCAAATGGCTTGCCGTCGCGAGCTGCCAGAGCAGGACGAAACTCGGTTTCGTCGGTATCGGTGGTCTCGTGCAGATCCATGTGCAATACCACACGATCGCCGATTGTCTCCACCAGTCGCATAAGTGCCGCCGACTCCTCAGCGGGACTGTTTTGGTGGAACGAGCGGTTCGGATCCACAGCGTTCGCGTTCCAGCGATGGACGCGCTCGTAAGCCCAGGGGCTGACACACGGGGCGACCAGCAAATTGATGCGGCCCGCGTAATCTTCCGCGTGCTGATCCACGAACTGCAGCGCGCCGTGTACGCCGCTGGTTTCATAGCCATGTACCCCACCCGTTATCAGCACCACCGGCAGGTCCTCACGCCAGTCGCGGCTCCGGATCGCCATCAGCGGATAACGCTCAGTGCCATAGTCCAGGCGGCCATACTGTTCCACATCGAAGCGCGAGCGCAGGCGCTCGATCACACTCAGCACCTCGGACTCATAGCTGCGCAGGCGGCTCTGCCGCGACAACCACTCGGCGCGTTCCTCATCGCCCCAAGACGTGCCGGGTGTACCGATTGGATAGAATTCGGGGGCTATATTCATTTTGCACTTATCCTCCTTTAGGCTTGTCGCTTGGAAATACCACTATGCCATCGCCTTCCTGCCAGGGCTGGTATTTAACCATGGCCTGCTGAAACGCTGGGTGTGCCAGCCAATCACTCAACCATTGCTGCAGATTGGGATAGGGCAGACTGTAAAACACCTCCCGATCTACATGAGCGAACTGGCGTACAAAAGGCATAATGCCAATATCGGCAATGCTGATGTTATCCCCCAGCAAATACCTGTTCTTGGCAAGCAAATGCTCTAACGCCTGCAAAAACACCTCGCCCTGTTGCCGGTACTCCAGCTGGGTTAGTTCTGGATGGCGATCGGCGTATTTATAACGATCCAGCCAGTGTTTGAATTCGTTATCGTTGCGGTCGATCAAGGCGCTAGCGCCTATCAAATCGGTGTGTAGTAAACCTTGCGGATCATTCTGCTGCAGTGCCCATTCGAGTATTTCCCGGCTTTCTTCGATCACAAGGCTATTGGCGCCACTGCCCTCAACCAGCTCCAGAACAGGAACCGTGCCTTTGGGGCTGATAGCCAGCATTTGCGCCGGCTTGTTTTTCAGCACTATCTCGCGCAACTCCACCTTCATCTCGGCAAACAGGATTCCGAGCCGAGCGCGCATGGCGTATGGACAACGACGGAAGGAGTACAGGCGATGCAATGAATCAGTGATAGTGTGCCTCCAAGCGGACGGCCCTCGGGCCCGGAACGAACGTAAGCGATTTGTTACGTTTTGAGTCTGGCACGGAGTTCCTCGACTGTGTAGGTGAGAGATTCCTGGCCATATCGGGGTGAGGCCAAAACATCGACGATTTGAAGGCTCGACGAACCCAGCCAAGCAGCGCCCAGAAAGTTGCTCATCGGTATGAACACGGGGGACAATCACCGATTATTTCTACATTCATCAAATTACTCGATGCCTTGTCGACGACGAAACGTAACGCCTCGCATCAGCTCGCCGAGTTTACTAGAGAACGCTGCTGTCAGCCCAACTGCATCAAGGCTGCCGACTTCGTGACACTGTGCCAATGACGAAAGCAAATAAACAGCTATATTTAAGATTCTAATAACACCAAACGGCTGCATAGCAGCCTTGGTCACTGAAAGGGATCGCCATGTTGCGCCGTCTTTTCATATTCGCATTGTCGCTTTTCGTTTCTTCTTTTGCAGCTGCGCAGGATTCAGCAACCTCGCGGTTAGATGTCGCTCAGTCGCAGGGCAAGTTACGGGTATGCACTCCCGGCGATTACAAGCCGTTCAGCCTGGATTGACCAGTGGCTTCGATAGACGGGAGTGTCTAGTCGCCGGCGCTTGCTCTGATCTGCCAAGTCCCGGCGGGTGTCCCGCCAGAATATGAAGAGAGGAATGCACATGAAGAAAGCAAAGAACGAACTACCGATTCGTCTCGAAGCGGGCGGTGTCTGCTTTCAGGGCCAGGACTGGGGCGACATTAACGTCTCTCGCGTCCGGTTCCCTGCGGGTGCAGACGCCACCCCGCTGCTCGAGGGGTTACCGAACAATCTGTGCCAGTGCCCGCACTGGGGAACCGTGGTCAAAGGATCCATTCATGTGACCTATGCAGACGGCACTGAAGAGACGGTAAACGCCGGCGAGGTTTACTACTGGCCACCAGGACACACGGTTAGAGTTGACGAGGATTACGAGGCAATTGAGTTCAGCCCAAGCGACCAAATGCGCGAACTTATGAATCACCTTGAAGCGAAACTGAAAGGCTGAATGGACTAAATGTATGAACACATAGGGCCCCACCGAAGTCGGGGCTCTATGTGCTTTTCAAGGGCGGCGGCTTCTGGCCGATAGGAGCCCCACAGTATGCTGAAAGTTTCGCCATATGAGCGACCGCCTTTCGCAAAGGGAAACGTTCGGCTCGCCGAATGGTGCGTGCCTCTTGACGCGGGGAGTCATATCAATGCGAAGCGCACCGGTGGCCTTTACAGAGCAAAGCGGCGTAAAGGGCATCCGTGTGACGCGTCTTGTTATGCAATGCTAGACATCTCTCCACTGCTAATGCAGTAGGGTTTATGTTTAAGGATAATCTCGATTGGCTGCGCCTTTCCCGCAACCGTCCCCAACTTACCTATCAGCAATACGGTCTTGTAAAACACTCTCCAGTATTCCTTTAGCTTCCAACGCCGCGTCAAGATTTCCCTGAACATGAGCCAGCGAGATTGATCCCTCCTTAAGCAGAACAACCAAGTTTGTGATCTCCATTGTTATTCCCTCTGGAAGGGACAATTCCTCTACATGCTTTCGAATCAGTGCCGCTATGCCAGTTTTGTGTTCAGCACAGGCCTTATGGATAGCATTGTCTCGGTCACCGAACTCAGCACTGGCATTGATGAAAAAGCAGCCATTGAAGTGGTCGATATCCGGTGCCCGACTGTGAAACCAGTCATTCAAGGCATTAAATAATTCTAGCAAAGCGGGCTTACCTGCAGGAACAGTTTCCAATCTCGATATAAGCCATGCCCGGTAACTACGATCACGATGACGGACTACCGCCTCTACTAGATGCTCCTTACTGGGGAAGTGGTGATAAAGCGTTCTTTTGGCTATGCCGGACTCTGCCAATACTAGATTCACACCCACCGCGTGGATGCCGCGAGTGTAGAACAATTTAAAGGCAGTACGAACTAGCAGTTCTTGCTTATCCATGGCTGTACCCTCATTTGACTGGGAGCTCAAATCTTGACATGAGTAGACCAACCTGTCTACTCTAGGTATACTGATCTGTCTACCTAGGAGATACTACCTTATGTACCAACGTCTGATCACTTCACGCCACTTTGTCCCTTTGTTAGCGGGTTTGGGAGCAATGCTGTGTATTACCGCTCTAAGTAGTCTGGGTTATGCAGTTCAGTCCTCCGTTTGGTTAATGGCCCCCTTTGGCGCGACCATGGTAATCCTCTTCGGATTGCCGGAAAGCCCGCTAGCACAGCCTAGAAATATCATCTTGGGTCATTTGTTAACCACGACTATTGGCCTATCTGTGGCGGCCTTGGTGGGTGTTACACCCTGGTCTATGGGGCTGGCGGTAGGACTAGCGGTCAGCTTGATGATGCTGACCAATACCACTCACCCCCCAGCAGGGGCCAATCCGCTGGTTGTAATGCTCGCGGGTGAACACTGGGATTTTCTGTTGATGCCGGTGGCGGCAGGAGCTGTTCTGATTGTGGCATTTGGGGTGCTATATCACCGAGTTATTTGCGGGAAACAGTATCCGAAGCGGTGGTTTTAAGCGGCCAACTTAATAGACCTAAGCAGTTGGAACCGCAGTAATGCCGGGGCCAACTCGCTCATTTGCATAACGCCGTGGCTTTGCGGCGTGCCGGAGCGCTAGCTCAGGCGCGTTCACCAACAGCCGTTGGTTAAATGCTTGAATGCGCATTGGCGTGCGCATAAACTAAGGCCGTGCATTAAACAGCCACCTGGAGGCTCTGATGGCCGAACTCTACAATGCAGCCGCACCCAAAAAAGCAGCTAACCTATCAATCAATAGCGATCTACTGCGCAAGACTCGGGAACTCAACATCAACCTGTCTGCTACTCTGGAGCGAGCCCTGAAAGAAGAACTTTCCAAACGCGAAGCAGCACAATGGGTTGAAGAAAATCGCGCTGCGATAAAAAGTTACAACGATTTTGTCGAACAACATGGATGCTTCGGCGACGAATTCAGGGAGTTTTAATGTCACAGTTCGATGTGTACCCCAACCCGAGCAAAGTTAGCAAAGCTCATTATCCCTACCTTGTCGATATTCAGAGCAGCCTCCTGAGCGAACTGGCAACTCGAATCGTCATCCCTTTGGGCAAACGCTCCGCCTTTGGTGGCGTATCCATGCAAGGACTCACGCCGGAAATCAGCTTTGCCGACCAAGAACTTTTACTGCTAACCCCGCAAATTTCGTCTGTGCCAGAAAAGCATCTCAAAAATCCGGTTGGTTCCCTCTCGCATTTCAGAGACCAGATTGTCGGAGCTCTGGACCTTGCTGTCACCGGCATTTAACGCTCGGCTTTGCGGCGTAGGCGCGCCCGACAACAGCCGCTTGTTAACCCCGGAGTTCGAGGTCTTCCCGGATGACCTCGGGATGGCGGAAAGCAATCTCGATGAGCGCTTTTGCTGGCCCAGAGGGTTTACGTCGGCCTTGCTCCCATTCCTGCAAAGTACGCGCAGAAATATGCAATACCTCAGCAAACTCTATCTAGGTCAGACCCGTTTTACCCCGTGCTTCTGCCACCTCATTAGGTTCCACACGGCTGGTTCGTGCGGCTTTGCCTGCTTTCGTTTCTTTGACGGATTGGAGTAGCTTGTTGCCAAGCTCCTCAGCATTCAGAATCTCGTTACTCATTTTCCAATACCTCACGAATCGACTTCAGGATATGAGCGGGTATGTTGCCCCTGACGGCCTTTTTGTAGATCACCAACAATCAGATCTCACCATTTGCCAGCTTGGTGAAGTAAATAACTCGCCCCCTCCCACGCTTCCCTGAACCCGCTACCGACCAACGAACCTTTCTACACCCGCCGCTACCTGGAATGGGGTCGCCAATTTCCGGACTTGCCGCAAGCCAGGCAAAGAAAGCGCTTCGCTCTTCCTCAGTCCAGATTTTTCTGGCATCCGCTTCAAATGTGGGGGTTTCGATGATAGTAAATATGACAATAAATATACGTCATTGACGGAGTTTTGCCAGACTGGCGTCGAAAAGGGTTAACGCGAAGGTAACCGGCGCCGGAGCGCCAGCGAAGGGAACCAAAAGCGGTACGCTTTTGGTGTCCGGTTGACCGTCTGGTGTACGCCCAGCATGGGCATGAACTAATGGGGTGAAAGTCCCCTGTGGGAAGATCACCGTTCAGTCGGTTTTACCCGATTGAACGCTAACCACTAGCGAATGGCAAGGGCCAATCCGCGAGGAAAGGTCTGGAGGAAGCCGCTAGCAAAACTGCGAGCTGATGAACAAGAACATCATAAGAGGCGTAGGCCGGAGGCGAGTTGGCACCAGACGACGAAGCCACGTGATCTAACGGCCACCGTAAATGATGCAGTTGTGCAGTGACAGTTCGTGTTCTTATCTGGGGAGATCTGCTCAACGAGCGATCGGTTCATTACCAGTCAGGCCACTGGTCGATCAAGCCTGGGCGCAGCCGTTGCCATCGGCGGTTGCGAGCGAATGAGATGGACACCGATAGCGCAGTTGGAAGCAATTCCTTCTGTGATTGAGCAGAAGTCAGCAGACGGCATAGTAGCCAAATGCCCATCGTAATGGGTGGGACATGGTGAAGGCCTGAACTCGAAAATCAATGAGGAGCCTGTGCAGCTCAATGATTCCATATCCGACCGGACCTAGGAACATTGGCGCAAAATCAGAAGCCATCATTGGGGCAAGCAGGAGGTAATCGGCCGACTTGCTCTAAACGTTTTCGAGAAACGCCCTGTGCGGTCCCGCATGCAGGGTGTTGTGGGAGCTGGGGGTTAGATACCCCTGGCTACCCGATTACACCTTGCGACATACTCAGTGCAACTGGCTAAAAACTTCCGGGTGTTGTTCTGCAATACGCAACAGTGCGACTGCTGGGCCTTGTGGTTCTCTACGCCCTTGCTCCCAATCCTGTAGAGTGCGCACACTTACTCCCATGAGGCCAGCAAAGGCAGACTGAGACATTTTTAGTTTCAGCCGAATAACCTGCGGCGCTGAGGGCTCAGACAACTCTTGAGTTCGCAGCGCCAGATTGCCCTTTTTGAACTGCTTGATTTCATCAAGCCCAGCAAGGATTTCCGCACCAAGATTTCTATCACTCATTTTTGATGGCCTCCGCTATCTGCTTGAGCATGTACCCAGGGATCGAGGCACGCTCAGATTTACTGTACAACGTCAGCATCCATACTTCGTGGTCAGACTTCTTCCAATAGTAAATTGCTCTAATGCCGCCGCTCTTGCCAGATCCGGCTGGCGCCCAACGAACCTTACGAACACCACCAGACCCTTTGATGAGATCGCCAGCATCAGGCTTCTGCAAGAGATATGTTTGGAGCCCACGGTATTCTTCGTCCGTGAGGTAGCTCGGCAACAGCTTGGTGAATGTTGAGGTTTCAATGAATAGCATAGCCAAAATATACGGCATTGCCGTACAAACCTCAAGGCTAGGTTAGTGAGGTGTAACGCATAGGTAACCGGCACCGGAGCGCCAGCGGAGGGAACCAAAAGCGATACGCTTTTGGTGTCCGGTTGACCGCCTGGTGTACGCCCAGCATGGGCATGAACTAATGGGGTGAAAGTCCCCTGTGGGAAGATCACCGCTCAGTCGGTTTTACCCGATTGGACGCTAACCACTAGCGAATGGCAAGGGCCAATCCGCGAGGAAAGGTCTGGAGGAAGCCGCTAGCAAAACTGCGAGCTGATGAACAAGAACATCATATGAGGCGTAGGCTGAAGGCGAGTTGGCACCAGACGACGAAGCCACGTGATCTAACGGCCACCGTAAATGATGCAGCAGTGCAGGGGTAAGCGCCGCTAAATCGACCCTCTTGCCCTCAGTCGAACGGAGTCACTTTTTTGGAGCCTGCTCCAGCTCCGCATTCCACGGTAGTAACTGTTCAAGTTTTTCTAGTGTCTGTGCGTCAGCAATGC
>Ga0208158_1000064_pt1 | contig 51303 bp, 58 predicted proteins | sample 8_EtaG_FD_184081 | JGI IMG/M metagenome (GOLD analysis project Ga0208158, IMG submission 184081) | Marine viral communities from the Subarctic Pacific Ocean - 8_ETSP_OMZ_AT15162 metaG (SPAdes) (version 2) | ecosystem: Environmental > Aquatic > Marine > Oceanic | place: Pacific Ocean | collected...
CCTGTACCATCAACAACTATACCCTTACCTTGACCTTGGAATTTAATTCTTTTTCTTTGAGCTATACCTCTAGCTTGATGACCAATTTTCCCTAACGTACTTCTTTGTTCTTTTGTCAATGTTCTCATATCCTCTGGCACACCCTCTTGTTTCTTTAACCACTCTAAGGATATATCTTGATTTACTATTTCAAAACCTTGATCTCTTAAGTTTAACTTTTTAATAACATTACCCTTACCACTACCAGCTCCACCAGCTAGGAAAACAACTTTTTTACCAGGATTTGTTTCGTAATTTTTAACAAACTCTCTACCTTGCTTAGTTGTAACATCAACAATGTATTTACCTATCTTAACATTGTTTTTAGCCTGCATGACACTGGATTTAACATCTAGTTTATTTAGTACTTCTTTAACAGCTTTAACATTAGATAGAGCGTCATCAACAAAATACATGTCGTTATAACCTTCTTCGAACTTCTTCATCATCCATTCAGCTTTAGCTAAGCCACTACTATTACCTAAACCGGTTATGTTTTTCATCTTTATATCTATGCCCTTTGACTTCAACCATTGTTGTATAGCATAAGCAGACGCTTGTGGTCTAGCGGTTAAAACAAAAACATTATCTACCCCATACTTACTTATTTGATTTTTCATCTTTTGTAACAACGGTCCATCAACACCACCCTTAACGTTGACAAAATCACCAAAATCAAACTCAAATCCTTCCCGTGCTAATCTTTCACCTTCTATAGGCCAGGCTTCAGAACTTACTTTTACAGTACCCTTAACTGGATGCGTTGCTTTAATAAAGTTCTTACCTTTAATTATAAGTGTTTCGTCAAAATCAAAGGTTGACATACCTTTCTTTTCACCACTTATACTGTATTGTTTATTGAGATCTTTTATCTTCTCATTAGTGTTCATTCTATCTTTTCTAGCAGTAGACTTCTCTAGCGCTTCTTTTTCCCATTTACCTAATTCTTTACCAGATAGAAACTCCATGTACTTCTTCCCACCAATCGAATACATGTTCTCAATCTTACCTTTACCTTTAGCAAATTGATTTAAAAACTTAACTCTATGAAAATCTAATGGACTATTTTTACCACCTTTGTCTATAATATCTGTTATATATTTGTTCGTTAGTAACTGCGAATGTCCTTCTAGTATCTCTCTTATTCTAGTTTCTTTTTGTAAATCAGTTTTGTATTTACCATTTCTAGAAACCTCCATCATAAACTCAACTAGCTTGATGTTTGTGTTTGCGCTAGGAGCTAAGTGTTCCCCTTTGGTTGTCCAATTTTTATTTAAAGCATTAGCTTCTGATCCATAAAATTCAACAGCATCTTTCCAATCCGGGTGACTCTTATTTACACCACCACCATTTTTATAAGCTAAACTAGAATTGTTTGTGTATATTGTTTCTTTACCTTTTTTATATTTAAATAAAGCTTGAGAACCATTTCTAAGATCAACTAACTCAAATCTACTTAATGCTCTAAAACCAGAAACAACATTGGTTTGCGCTTGTAGTAGATTGATAAAAGATACTTCTGATATTTTACCACTCTCAACTAGCTTTGTTAATCTCTTTATAACCTCAGTGTGTAGACTTATATTAGCCTCACTACCATTTATAATTTCTTTTTCTATTTCTTTTAGATAATCCTTCTTACCTTTTATATATTTACCACCAACTGTCCTTCCTTCAATACTTATGTTCATGTTTTGGATGGCTTCGACTTTCTTGAATACATCAAACTGCTTATTGAATAACCTAGCATTCTTAACTAATTCAGCCATAACTGGATCAGACTTTGAGTTTTTAATTTGTTTCTGGACTTGTAGTTTTAATTTATAGTATTTACCACTCACAAAACTTCCATCAGCATTTCTTTGATACTTAAAGTCTTCACCGTATTTTTCTTTTAATTCAGCTTGTTGTTTTTTAGTATAAGATTTCCATTCTGGCTTTACTTTTCTAGCCGCAGAATCCATTATTCTTTTTTGAAAACCTATTAAGTCATACATACCTCGTATACCCATCATTTCTTTACCTAGAGCTTTCGCGATTTCTGGTAAATCAAGGGTGTAGTTCTTAATTACATTTTCATTTTCCATTTTAAGGGTGTTTTTACCACCTCTAATGGCTTTTCTTATGTCTTCTGGTATAAGACCATAGTCTTTATGTTTTTCTATTCCCTCTTTAAACCTTAGTTCTTTAGATGAATCTATCTTTCCAGTCTCCCAAAGCTCAGCAACCTTATCTATCGTATATTGAGATATCTCCTTATCTCCATATTGTCTTAATAATATATTCTCTCCTGCTTTATTTTTCCCTATGATATCTCCAATGTTACCATTTTCCCATATGTCTTTTAATATCGTTTCAGCGTTTTCAATGTGTAAGACTTTTTCGCTTATAGAAAAGTTACGACCTTCTACACCACCTAAAGCTTGTATAACTTTTTCCATCGCTTTATTAACATTCTCTCCAGTTGCGGTGGTTATTTTATTTTCAGCTAACACTTGTGGCACCGCGTCTGCTAATAATTGTTTGGACATAAACCTAGCAAGCGCTTCTACTTTTCCAGCGTAATAGTTACTCGGTCTATTTACCGCTTTGTATCCTAATATGTCTACAGCATCAATCATCTCACCCGTCTTTGGATCTTTATATTTACCAAGTAGAAATGCCTCAAGTCCTCTTTGTCCACCCATCTGCTCCCAGGTTTTAACTTTCCAAACTTGATTACCAGCAGTAGCAGATGTTGTTTTTCTAAGTTTCTCAACACCTTGAAGAGCTAACGTCTCCTTAACACTTGCTCTTTCCTTTAACTCTTCAACCCCAAACCTCTCCATGTTTGGATATGTTTTTAATATACTTTTAGTTAATTGACTAGTAGCAACAATATAATTTTGCCCATCTAAGGATTTCATGATATATTCTTCCCATAGAGTTTTACCATGTTTCTTTAAGAAGTTGTGTTTGTCTTTTCCCATCAACTGATTCTTAACCTCTTTGTACATTTGGTCAACCATGTTTTTCTCCACGGCTTTAACAAACTCTGGTCTAACAACGCCCTTAGCATCAAATATCGCTGTGTTAGTTTTCTTAAATGCTTCTATTGTAGTATTGAAAACAGCACTTTTAAGTTCAGTATATTTTTTAGTACCTTCTCCAGCACCAATATCTCTCTTGAATTGAGATGTTTCTGTTTCTACCTTCGCCGCTTGATTTACTTCAAATAATCTTTTTAAAGCAGCGTCTTCCCCACCTAGTTGTAATTCAAAGGTATCCTCTCCAAACTTTTGTTCTCGTCTAATCTCTTTACCACTCTGTTCTACACCGGGTATACCTAGTTGTTCAGCTAGCTTCATTGATCTAAGCCAAAGTCTACTACTTATAAAATCATCTATTGTTTGATTCTTACCTAGTTTTTCCTGTTTAAATTCTGATCTAACTATTGTAGCGGCATTAGATATAATGTCCTCTTGGAACTTCATTCTTCTCTCCCTGTGATTACCACCCTCTATAGCTCTTTCAACTATATTCTTAGGAATAGGATCAAATAACTTTTGAGTGATTGATTCTACTATTGGCATTATCTCTTGACCAAAAGCACTTTTTCTTAACATAAACTCTTCACCTCTAGCCCAAACAGAGTGACCGTCTCTATCATGTACTAATTCGCTCTTAGGACCATCGAACATTCTCCTAACATTACCACCATGTTTTTCTAACATAGTCGCAACATCACTTCTTGATTCAGCTACTTGCTTAACTTTACCAAGTTGTTTTGGTTCTCCTTCTATTTTAATTTCTTTAGCTTCTATCTTAGTACCTACTTCACCTTCTTTTTGTATTGTTTCTATTAGATTAAAAATATCTTCAGCTGCCTTCTTAGAGTTAACACCATTAAGCTCAAACTTATACATGTTTGGAAAAGGCTTTTTAGCAAACGGCCAAATTACTTGTCCTAGTTTTCTACCCGTTATAAAATCTCTATCGATCTCTTTGTTTTTTATTAAATCACCTAAAGCTGTTAGATACTCCTCGTAGTATAATTTAGGATCTCTTTTTATATCTCTATTGTCAGCTGTCTGTTTCCTAAAACTCTTGTACATGCTTAGATCGATCTTTATTTCAACAACTCCTTTTTCACCGGTCTTTTTATTTTTCTCCATAACCGGTTCTCCCTTTTCGTCAACCTTTATAAGCCATCTAGGTTTAGTTGGGTGCTCAGCCCAGCCCTCTGGAATAACAAGTCTTTGTTCCATTTCATACTTATAAAACTTGTCTATTCTTTTTTCAATTTTTGCTCGATCTTTACGGTGCAACTTTTCCATCACCAAGTCGATAATTTTTATTCCGTCTTCTGAAACCCTTCTTGATAAGTCTCCATTTTCCATCAACTCCTTATGAAGTTTTTGATCTTTTTCGTTTTTAGAATTTTCTAATTTTTTCAATTGTTTACTATCGTAAACCTTACCTTTGTATTCTACTCTATAAGTTTCTTTTAAATGATTCCACAATACCTTATGTGTTATCTCATGTAGTCCAACACCGAGATTCCTAACAGCTAAAGCTCTATCTCTATTTATGTATATCCTTTTACCCTGAGAGATAAAAGCTTCACCTTCTTTATCGAAACCTTCTTTTTCTGCAGCTGATTGATACATTTGGTCGTTCAGTATATTGAATTGCACACCTAAACGTTCTGCTATTTTTTTATCATGAGCTAGTTGTTTGTCTAATCTTTTAGCCCACTCCGCCTCGTAATGCTTATACTGTTCTTTTATATTTGCTTCTAATAATTTATTATCTGCCTCTAACTTCTCAATCTCATACTTTACCTTAATATCTAGCGGATTCTCCTTCTGCATGTTCTTTAGGCCTTTCACCCTAGCTATATTATGAGCTAATTTGTACTTACTCTCCATGAATACTTTTCTAGCTTCAGATCCTCTCTCTAGTTTAGCTGCATTAGCGAAATTATAAGAACTTTTAACAACCTCGTATAGCGATGATAAATACTGACCTTGTTCACTGTTTTTCTCAACACCTAAATGATCTAAATACAATTCGAATTCATGTTTTTTAAATCCACCAAGTCTATCTAATTCATTTAACTTTAAAAGTCCTCCCTTTAATCCATTAGCTACATTGTATTGATCGTAAAGATATTTCTCATACTCACCATTAGCTTTGAGACCCTTCTTCATTGCTATAACTTCATTTCTTCTATTTAAGTTTTTAGCGTGAATCTCAAATTCTTTTATACTTTTTTCTTTAGATTTGATTTCATTTTTTATTTTATCAATTCTATTTTCAAACTTACCACCTTCTAAAATATCAGCTCCTCTGGCCCAAAAATTACCGCCTTGTTCTTTTTCTAATTTCTCTAACTCCTTTTTTAACTTATCTATTTCTTTAGTTGCCTTGTGGATTTTTAGTCTTTTAGCTAAATCTATCTCGTGATTATTCCAACTTTTATCACCATTCTTCTTGAATCTCTTATACATCTCTAGCTTCTTGGCAGCTAATTCAGATTCTGCGTTTTCAATTTTAAACTTCATCGCATCTCTGTATATAGCTTTCTTAAGCTTCACTGGCAGCTTTGGAACACCGATTGTCAACATGGCTATTGTGGTAGCTATAAAGTGGTCTTTATTGTTAAAAGAATCCCACTCTTCTTTTCTAGCTTTACCTTCTTCAGAAAATGGATCTAAATCAGTCCAAGGCCACCAACCACGTTGAAAGTCTTTATTAATTTGATCCACAACACTAGATACATATAGTAATCCAGAAGCAGTAACACCTTGAGCTCCCCATTTAGAAAAGGCTCCTGCAACTGCTGCTCCAGGAGTATCCATTAATTTTAAATACGTTTGCCCTATAACAGATTGTTTCTTCATCCTAGGTTTAATAAACATATCGTGAAACCCTTTTGTTCCAATACCCAGTAAACCACCACTAATACCCATAGCTATTGGAAACGCTAAGTTTGTTTTCATCTCACCAGTTTCGTGATCAAAGTGAACCGTGTGAGCATCCCAAACACCACTACCATCTGCTAATAGCATTTCACCCATATTTTCAGCTATACCCCACTCTAGTGGTGTTATTATAGCTGGTGCGACTATTTTATTTACGAATGTTTGATAGTATTTACTATTACTAAGTTTAGTAAAATGTCTACCTAAATATGGTATACCCTCAATCATTCTACCGGTTCTTCCAACTAAACCTGTACCAGCTTGTGGAAGATGACTCATAGCGTGACCCATAGTGGCAGATCTTCTAGCTGTACCAACAGTTTTTTGTAAAGCCCCTAATCCTCCTAATTTTTTAAATACAGCGAGCTCTAACAGTAATGGTGCTAGTGATGTCACGGTGTTACTAGCTAAATTAGCAATATGCCTATTATTGTTACCTCTACCATTCCATCCATCATTCGCTACGTCAGGTACATAAAAACCACCCTCTTGTAGGGTTTGTTCAAACGATGTTGCAAGTTCATCATGAGTTATTTTATAAGATCCAGCGCCTCCAAATGATTTAGCTAATCCATCTCTCCATGTTGATGTTTCACCTGTTCTTACCACGCTATCCCAATTACCCTTCCAAGCTTCCCCAAAGTTTAACCACCCGTCTCCAAAGACCCAGTTCTCCATGTTAGACTCCATCGGGTTTATATTAGCATCGACAGCTAGCGCTAGAGTTTTGTATTTAACAAGTGCTTTATTAAACTCTGTTGCTATTCTACTACCACCAGGTAATTTTGTTAAAAACCGTTGGTCTTCTCCTTCACTCTTATCCCAATCGGGATTGTATTTTACATCTTTATCAAACCCTTGTTCAAATGACAATCCACCCATTGTTTTGCCACCCAGCTCGAATGGGTGTCCTTGATTATACGCTTTTGTGAGTTGACTCAAGTCGTTATCTAATCCATCTTCTCTAGCGTCAAATATATCATGCAAGCCAGTTAGTATATCTTTCGTGCCATCTATAATAGCCCCTTTATTTTCATGCGCGATCCTTACCCAAGCCATTAAATCGTGATACGCTTTTATTCTTTCAGACTTCAACCAGTTTATATCTTTACTTCCAGCCATTTCATCAACCAAACTCTGGATATCTATCTCCATCCTGTCAGCATCGTTCATCTCTCTAGTTTCCCCTGTTGCAATACCATTTTTATCCAACTTTATCATCTCGTTAGGATCTAAAGAACTAGGAATCCACTGAACTTGTTTTATTTGTTCTGCAACCCACTCTCCATTTTCGTCTACACTATCTTCGAAACCATACCTTGTTGCCATCATACTTGCTTCAAGTTTTAATTCCTTTATCAAGTCTTGTGGGTTCTCTAAGCCAGCTTCTTCAATGCTGATTATTTCTCCGCTATCACTTCTTGTGTGTCCACTTTTTAGTAGTTTTATTTTATCATTTATCTTTTTATATTTTTCTGGTTGTATGCCAAGAGCACTATTCCCCAGAATACCAATAGCATCATCTAAGTCTCCATCAAACTGCTCTCCAGTTAAATCAACATCAATTAAGTTTTTTCCTATTTGCTCTTTTGATATACCGAGAGATTCATAGTCCAATACCATTTCAGGACTACCAGCATTATTACCAGTATGTTTGTCTTTATAAAAGTCTTGCAACTCATGTCTATGATCCCACAAATACTTATAGGATAATTTTGTCCCGTCCTTTAATTGAATGAAACCGGTCATATCAACACTCTCTTCATCCCACCCCATTAAGTCGTGGATAAATTTACTAAACTTTTCCATTTCAGGCATAGCCGCATCTTCACCCGCTTGTTGAAGAAAATTTGATGTCTCTCTACCTTCACCAATCATATTAATCGCATTAAAAGCAGTCTCGTGTTCAGCAAAATATATTTTACCGTCTTCACTATTGTACTTTCCCTTTCTCCCGTCTTTATCTACAACAAAACCATCTTCATCTTCCACATACTCGTTACCGTCAGCATCAGTGTGTACGAATGGTGTTCTCACCCCATCATTAACATCCCAGTCTGTGTCTACTATTTCAATAGCACTTATTGACTTATTATCCAAGTGTTCAGTATGAGCTAAAGCTGGAACATGTGTGTTTTGTTTTGCGCCCTTGTGATGAATGGTTTTAGAATCACCCAACCAGTCGTCGTATATCTCTTGAAACACTTCTTCTTTTTTACCAGCCGTTGTTTGTATTCTTATATCCTCTAATATATCTCTAAGTATATTTTTATCTATAGCCCCACCACCACTTTTTACGTCATCAGCCCATCTAGTGTTTCCAGTTAGATGATGTATATCAGATGTCCAATCACCAATTTTAATTTTAACTGCATCTCTTCCACCAATAGCTTCTACTACCTCAATGTTTTCTCCTTCAAATAAATCTTCAAGATAACTTTTTAATCTCTTTTCTCTTTGGCTCTCTCCACTATATTTTTCTCTTAATTCCTTATGTCCAGTACCAAGAACCGGAGGTCGGTAGACTCCCGTACTGTAATCAAGTATGTTATCGTGCTCCGTGACTTGATACATTTCTTCAACTATATCTTCATTAGCAGTTCTATTTCCACTTTCATCTTCTGGATATAATCTATTGAGATTATCTTCACTCAATTCATTGTTGTCTAAAACATCTCCAGATTCTGGATTAGGACTAAGTAAACCTGATACAAAATTCCAAGCTCTACCCGGGGCTGTTGCTGTTTGCTCAAGAGTGTGTGACATATCTTGTTGCCGCTTTAAATCCCCAGTCCACCATTTTTTATTACCTATAAGTTTTTCTAGTTCCGCTTCGAATGTATCATCGTTCTCGACGTTTATTTTTAGTTCTCCGCTTTTTAATCTCTTTACATAATCTCTACCAACGTTTTTATCATATAAAGCGTTTAAGATGTCTCTTTTTGAAACCTCTTGCATTCCACCTTCTATACCTATTTTATACTTAGGTTTAAACTCAGGTGAGCTTAATTTCTTTGCGTTCTTATTTATTTTAAGGAATTGTTCATTTTCGTCTTTGGTGACATTATAGACTGAATCACCGACTTGATATTGATATTGCTCGCTCATAGGCGGCACTTCTTTTGCATTGGGATGCAATTCTAAAAAACCTGCTAGTTCGTGTGGCGCGACGCTGTATCTCTCACCGTCGACCATGTATACTTTTTTCATACTGTATCGTTAGTTACCCGTTATTATTTGTTCTTGTTTAATTCTCTTTGGAATTATTTTTCTTCATTAACTCTCGCTTGTGCGTCTTGATAGTCTGCCCACTGTTGATATGAATAGCTGTCGTCTAAACCTACCCAAGTATTTCTATATTTCTTGGATCTTGTCCAACTTGCAACACCAGCTTCTTTTCTAGTTTGTAAACCATGAGCTTTCATAAATGCCTGCTTTTCTTCTAGTGGTATATTCGGATCTGATAGTATAGATTTATATAAAGTCCATCTTTGCTTAAGCGAATAGTGTTTCACATCTTCTAGGTTTAATTTTTTGTACCTGGCTGCATCCGCACTTATATCAACTTTATTTTTTGTTGTTGTTTCACCAGTGTAATTTGGACTATCAGGATTGAGTGGAGAATCGGCCCATGAAGTAACACCTGAATTCTTTTTAGTGTTTATTTGGGTTTTTGTAAACTCTTCATCTGATTGCCCTAGTAATATATCTGCTTTTCTACCCTCGACAGTTTGATTCCTAGCACCTACACCTCTTTCAAATTGTTGATTTAAAAAATTATTAAAAAACGTGTTAACATATCCACCTCTACTCCATAAAGCTGGGTCATCATTTTTTATTAATTCATCAACAATTCCAGCAGCGTCAGCTTTTATTATATTTATATCAACCTCAGTTACAAGGCCATCATTATCCATGTCTACCGCTATACCTTCACCAAACGCGTCTTCGATATTAACATCAGGTGTAGCTGGATCTGAATCGTGATCTACCATTATTCCAGCTTCAGTATAAGTCATGGTTTGAATAGCTTGAGTTAATCCATCTCTAAAGCTAACATCAGAGCCTAACGCGTGATTTAGCATGGAATTTTTATTACCCTTTTGCATCCAAGCGTACACGGTGTTTTGCCCCGCGACATTATCATACTTCTCATTAGTACCATAAGCTAAACCCTTTGAGTATGTATATTGATTATTTGCTTCATCTAATATTGAAGTAGAAAAAGTGTTGTCTTTAACATTATTGTTAATTATCTTTTCTATATCAGAAAATTTCATAAACTTCTTACTCCATCCACTTTCCACTTTTCCTTTTAAATCCTCTACGTTTTTATTATGCTCTTCTAATTCCTTCTCGTTCATCTCACCGGTTGGTAACGCTAGTAGTTCATTGTATGTGTTTTGTAATTCAGGTAGTACACTATCGTCATGAATCATGTAGCCAGATTCACCTGTTCCATCTTCATTTTCAGTAACTAGCGGGTTTGATCCATTAGTTATTCCAGCAACATCAATACCCACCAGGCTACTACCAAATCCCTCAACATAACCTCCTTCGAGTTCTGATAGTTGAGCAGTATTCTTTATATTAGTTTTTAGCTCTTTATTCTTTTCCATGGTGGTTATATCTCTATTGAGATCTTGCATTATTAGAGCTTTACCCTTTGGACCTGAAAAAATATATTTATTACCTAACTTTTCAAATTTATTTAAATACACCTCATATTGATCTGGAGTTAAATCCTCCCCATAATCAAGACCCTCCTGTATCTTCTCATTGAATACATCTTTTTGCTTTCTATACCATCCAGCAACGTCCTCCATTCCTTCAGCCAATGACTTTTGAATAGCTTGAATACCCTTAGAGAAAGTAAGAGGTCTTTCGAATCTTTTTACCGCCATTCCGGCGCCTTGTACTAATGTTGGATCTGCTGCCATATTATTTTATTTTATATTAATTACCCCGTTCTAACATAAGAATCAGAAGTCTTATCCCATTCGAATCCTTTTGGAGCAGAAGCACTCGCACCGGCACCAATACCAGCTACCGCCATACTAGTAGCACCTTGAATACCACCAGCTAAAGCATCCCAACCAGCTTGACTAGCGTCTTGAGCTTGTTGTGCGTACGCTGCTGTTTCCTGCTGTGACATACCTAATAGAGTAGATTGTTTATTTAACTCCATTTGTCTAGATGTTACCTCACCTTGTCTCTCCATACCTTGTATTCTACTAGCCTCCTGTTGTTTTAACATTTGGTTTCTTTGTTCTTGAGCACCTATGTCAGCTGCAGCTTTTTGTGAAGCTAGTTGACCCTGTTGAGCTAAAGACTGAGCAAGCGAAGCTATACCACTACCTCCAGCAGCACCTCTAAGTTCACCTAATATATTGGCTTGACTTTGTTGGAATTGTTGCCTTTGAAAATCAGCGGCTTTCTGATTAATAGTTAAATCTTCAAACTTATTTTCCATATTAAGAAATGGATTACTAGTATCTAGATTTGCATAGATATCTTTCAATCTATTCATCTCTTCTCTAGATTCTTTCTCTTTTTCTCTAGCTTTCTCTGCAGCTTTGTCAGCTTTAGATTTACCCCATATACCTAAACCTAAATTAACAGCAGCACCAACAGCTAAGGCAGCTCCAGCAAAATTTAATGGACTATCTTCCTTGTTGCGCATGTTAAGATTCGTTAGATTTTCTTAAAGCATCGAGATACTTTTGTCTCATTTCGTTTTGTTTCTTTTCAAACGCTCTTTGACTCTCAACCCAACCTGGATTTCCAACCACGCTATCCATATTTACAGCTTTAGATTTAACTTCTTCCCAAACATTACTAGCTTTATCTTTCACGTTCTCCCATTTTTCCTTTAACCAGCTTTTCTTCTCCTCCTCCTCATTTTTCAATGGTGAATTATAAGACTTTTTTTGTAATGGTGAATTTGAGTGAGCTTGCCACCCTTTCATTTTAAATGCCATGTTTTAAATTTTTAAATTATTATTTACTAATATATAGTTACATTTTTTACCAATTATTTACTACTCCCAACGATCTCAGCTGAAACATTAAACAACTCAGCTTTATCAATAGCGTTATTCCTAAGTGATAATAAACCATAATATCCTTTTAATGATGATGTGTTAGCCGAATTACTCTTAGAGAAGAAGAAATAAATATTGAATAAATCTACACTATCAATTTGCATAGTACCGTCAACACTCACGGTAACACCAATTAAATCACTAGCTTGTATTTCTAGAATATCTCCATTTATAGCTGTAACACGACCAAGATATTGACAGTTGTTCGTATTAGACGTTTCACCACCACTTTCAATAGAATACCCAATTCCAACTTGTGATTGAAAGTTAATACCCGCCAAGGTGTTAGAGTAAAAAATATCATCACCTACCTGTAGTGATATATTTAGTCCCGTGTTCGAAAAAGATAAAGCTATTAATTGCATGTTATTTTAATTAAGGTGTATATATTCCTGTTATTTGATCAAGATCAAAATCCATTGCTACATCTGCATTTCCCCACTTTTTTATCTGTCCATAAATTGTCATCGATATAGTATCATTAGTTGTTGACGTGGTAGATCGACTTGCTTGAATATTAAACAACACAACTTCAGTGCCACCGTTACTTGATGGTAAAGAGTTGGTCCAGTGAGAAGCTGCTGAATCCGTATTTGAAAAAAGAGGTTGACTAGGGGTACCGAATCCACTTGGAGCTGCGATCTTAAATATAACATTTATTCTAAATTGTCCTAATTCATTAGTGTTGACCATAGCGTCTGATGATGTAATTCTAGAATCTCTTGCTGTTGCGTTTATTTTACCAACAGCTGTCACGGTACTAGGTAGTGTTATTGTGCCACCAAGACCACCAATAGACCAAGTGAAAGATAGTGTTGGTGGGTTATCTTGATTTATCGTGTACAAGTACTCTCTACCATCTTCACCTACTTGTTTCTCCGGTATATTGGATGAGAATACTGTTTGAGTAAATTCCGATGGAACAACATTCACATCATACTTGTCAGACCTAGTAAATACAACTTTTTTATCATCAAGAATACTGACATTTCCGTCTAATGTAACCTGCTTGGTACTAGTGTTAACTGATAGTACTTTTCTTAATGTTGCACTATCAATTTGTGTTTTATCAAGTGTTGTTATTTTATCATCTTTCATAACACCATTAACACTGTCTAGTGTTAACGTTGAGGCACCACTAATAGCACCATTCATTTTGGTAACTAATATTACTGATGGTGGTATTTTCATTTTAACAGAATAGACACCATTTCTTTCACAGTGAATTAACTTAGCTGGTGTACTTCCATATATCGGGTCAGCATATGTTGAATTAGTTCCCACCAGTGTTGACTTACCGGTACTTCTTCTTGTTGCCACAACTTTAAACTCAGAACCTCTAGTTGCGTTTATACTTATAGTTTTTGTTCCACCAAGAGTACCAACTCTATCAGATCCAACACTTATAGCATTTATAACTCGTGTTTCAACCTTCTCCGCTATAGTTTCGCAAACAAACTCGATGTCCACGCCTTCTGTAATATTAACATCCTCCTTAGCTGTTATGTATAATACAGCGCTAAACACCTTTGGATAACCCACAGCGGCCTCACTACTATTCTCTATGTGGATTTTTATTTTACTACCAACTGGATTTGTAATTTTTAAATAAGGCTTTTTTGCGAACTTATACCCAGCAGATGGTTGCATGTAGAACCATAAGGCTTGTTCTTTTTCATTTGGATCACCATAACCTTTAATTATTGATTCCTTATAGTCAGGTCTAGTAGTACTGAGTACGTCACTTGTCTCTAAAGACGTTAGTTTCCTTGTTGTCAATAATGGATAAACTCCCCAACCATAGTTAGCTGCACTATGTTTCCTACTTACATTAAACTCCCAGGATGTTGTTTGCTTACTAGCTCTAGATAAACGCCTAGCAATACCTTTTATTGGTAATAATATTTTAATATTACCTTCTGTAACAACGAAGTCTTTTTTAAAAGTAAATGTCGCCACAACCTTATTGTCAGCATCTCCATGAGATGTTACAACTGTAGAGGTGTTTGTAAATACGACGCTTTCTATCTGAGGTGGTAATTTTGTTATAGAAAAATCACCAGCAACAACACTATATCCAGGCTCAGGTGTTATATTTAGTGCACCTGTAGTAACCTCATTTCCAGCTCCATCGCTATATCCAATGGGTTTAACTATTTTAAGTTTTGATATTTTGTATTTTTTAGCCATTATATTTAACCTTCTAATTCAGGGAAGTGATCCCAAGATGAATAACTCATTGTCCCATTAACACTATGTTCTCTCCAACCGTCTATCCAAACCTCATCATTTGTTCCAGTGACAACCGTGTTATCTGGAACATTAAACCACTGACTTGTTCCGCTCCCGCTTCCATATGGCTCTAACTCTGATTGTATAGTACTAAGAACACAACCGCTGAAAGTTCCTGAAACTACCATCTCATGGTTAACATTTAATAATTCAACTGCATCTGAATTCATCACCATAATCGACGGTTGAGCCATGTATATGGAAGCACCCGCCATTGGTGCTCCACCATTTTCTTCAGCATCTATATATACCTTCATCTGATTACTCCAATCAGCGTTAGTTGTTACACGAACTTGTTGTATTAAAAATAGCTCTCCTTGTGGCACTACTACGGTGCTAACCTCATCACCAAAATCAAATTTAACTTGAGTGGTTGTTCCAGGCATATTGTCTAAAGGTATCCATAAAGAACACTCGAACAAAATAAAATCGCCCTCGGACCTCGCGAATCCATCAAACATGGTTTTATGTTTTATACCACCTACTCCAGTTTGTTCTTCATCAAATGTAAATTTAGCCCATGGAGCCATTGCGTCTATAGCAGCAACATCAACCCAACCATCTGGAACTGTATCTGAACTAATAGCTGTCGCAAACCCAAGCCCTTGTGTATTAAAAGCACTTGTATCTATATTATCTCTCCAGTCTTCAGTTGTAGAACCTCCATCATCACCAACTGCTAATAGTTCGTTACCTATAACGTGATTAAACCACTTGCCCTCTTTGTTTAGAAAATCTTTTACAGTACCAACATCTAAATCTGTATTAAATGACTCAACCCACCATCCAAATTTATCAGAAATATTTTGACCATCAAAAACACCACCCATAAAGCCATTTACAACATCTATAACAGTTCTAGCTTGTGAACCTTCGTAATTAATAGATTTAAAAGACTTAACAACATCCATTGTGTCATTGAATAAAACGTCAACTCTAGACTCGTATTGATTTCCGTAAAATGTATTACTTGGTATAGATGTGACATCAGCGTAGTGTTTCCATATGTTTCTATCCTTGACAGTTATGTAGTTACCAGTTATTGAGATACCAGTTTCAGGTATAAAAGACTTAAAACTAACCCAACCTTTACTAGCTTCGTTAAAAGATACTGTTGTGTCCGTTAACGTTGAGAAGTTTTCATTAGCTAATATATTCTCACTATAGCTTAAGGTTAAGTTGTATTCACCGTTAACAATATCAAATGTACCTAGTAGTGATTTAGATAACTTTAGATTATCTCTAAACCACTCTCTCATACCAACGTTTGATATTGGCGTTAAGCCATCTCCAGATAATCTTAAAACCGCACCTCTTTGTTTATCTGTAAAATATAATCTAAATTGATCCCACGCTAGTGATTCTGGATTTTTAGATATACCGTAGTCACCAGCAAATGGAACAGCTGTCCCAAGAACTCTATTTGTGGAAACAAGTTGAGAATTACCATCAGCATTATACATAGCGTCTTTATTTGCTATCACCTTTAACACTTTGTCCTCACATAACACAACCACGTCCGTGTTTCTCGTTTTTAACGACTGTATAGATCCATAAGCTGGATTTAAATCCTTAGTTATCTTCTCAGACATATTAAACTCATTTAGATTATTAGTGCTACTTATTGAGTTGTATAATCCAGAATATATTAATCCACTACCTCTTTCTTCATACGTATAATCTAAAAATGTTGTAGAAACCTTAATACCATTATCTATAGTAGGCGCATTATAATCGTCTCTTATTCTATCTGACTCAACTCCATTTCCAAATGAATAGCAATTAAACCACGCTAAGTCAATTGGATACTGCCACACGTCTGGATCAAGTTGATACCAAGGAGCACTATCTGATACCTCTGGAGGAGTAAATGTTACTTCAAATTCTAATACCTGCATTATATCATTTCCAAGCCCATCCCAAGGACCTACTCCATTTACTGAAGCCGCTTGAGCGTCTACATTACTAGTACTAAATGAGCTGTAAATAAATGAACTAACATCGCATTGGATTAGAACATATAATCCACTCATAAATTCCATTCCACCAGCAGTTTCCTCAGACGATGCCGTAACTGAGCTGTATGTGACTTCATTATCACTACCCGAAACGGAGGATCCAGATACTGTCCAACCTTGCGTAGGAAGCCAGCCATCAGCAGCGGCAATCGCCGCAGCGTTATTTGTTTGAGTCGGGATAATATAAAATACATTCGTACCCATATGAATACCCCGAAGTGTTATTGGTTGAGCTCCAGTTGAAGGAACAAAGTCAATAACATTCATGTCACTATCTACCGTGACTTCCTTTACTATCTTTGACCTTGTTATCGTTCCATTGGGATGATGAAACTTAAGTATATCATCAGCTTGTAGGATACCACTAGATAATGATGCGCCCTCGGTGTTTGAAGAGAAGATCTGAATGGCTAATCCAGAGACGTTATTAACAAATGCTGTTATTGGTAAGTTGATTGGCGTGTAAACAATTTCTCCATTTACTTCAGACACTCTATCTTCTACACTAACTTTATAAGCATCACCAACTTTAGATGATGGACCAACATATGGTATTATACTATTACTATTTAATCTTATTGGCCACTTACTAGATCCCTCGTAATATATATCTAATCCAGCGTCTTCTTTTGGTTCTGTCTCCCAACACGCTGATGATGGTACTTGCTCTTGTTCATTTAAATCCTCTGAAGCTGGAACTGATTTTAACATCTCTATTGACATAGACGTGGAACCATTGTGAGCAACAGCAGATCTAGGATCCCATATATCTGTTTCAACACCATATCCTCTCCAGGGTCCAGAATCACCAGACACGAAATCTTTTCTAAAAACTCCGTTTTCTATCTGTCTAAACCAAATAACAAAAGATGTTCTTTTATTGTAAAAATCATCATTCTCTGGATTGATATCGTAGTTTGTTTGTTGACGGCCGTTCCACGTCATCGCTCCACCAATACCCATACCTGGATCCATCGTCATGTTTGTGCCACTATCCACCACATCCCCCTCAATCCACTGCTCTCCGGTACCTTGGGATTGGTTAGGTATCAAACTGCCAATAAAAACACAGGCTTTTAGAGGAATTGTTTTATATACTGTTTTATATGGATCGTCTTTAAATCTAAAATAAGTACCACCAGTTGCTAGTGCGTTTCTAAGTTCATAAAAAACCCCAGGAACATCACTACCAGAACCCAAACTAGAGAATGTTAAACCACCCAGGGTTCCATCAACAATTAGAAATCCAGGATTTTCTCCAACCCCACCAGATATGTTTGCGTCCATTAAATCGTAACCAGGATTATGTGAAGATGATATGTCTCCTTTGAATAATCCAGAGTTCTGTCTTTTACCACTATTCCAAAAATGTGTACCATAAATTGAACCTGATGATGAGGGACCCATGGATATAGCCTGCGTTTCAGATGTTTTCGAAATACTACCAGGTTCAATCATACCGTGATGCACAGGTGTGTTATCTATGAATACTTTAGTAGCTCCCTGTGAGTCAAATGCCATCCAAAAATCTTGTATAATACTTGAATTATCCGATTCACTATAAGGTTGATCGTTTTGCTGGTTAAACAACTCTTGCCATGTTATTCCTCCTTGATAATAAGCAGGGTAGCTGCTAGATTGAATCAGCATTAAAGATCCCTCCCCAGAAACTTCCCACCATGTGTAGTTATAATCGCCGTTTGGTGGAGGTTGATTGTAATTATTACCATCAACACTAAGTGGGTCAACTGGTTCTAAACCGGTGTGTTGAAAACCTCTAACCCAATTGGTTGAATCTAATCCAGTTCCATAACTACTCCATTCTGTGTTAGTATAGTTAACACCACCTAGATTACCTTGTGATTCCGCACTTGGATTAGCATTGTTTACACTTGAATCATAGTTAAGATATGACTCGCTGTTTATATTTTCAAAAAATGGATCAGGATCCATAGATATATAAGATACATCAAATTGACCAGTTACTAAATAGTCGGTGTTAGATTGTTTTGTTATTTTACTTGTTATTATTCCATCATTTTCAATTTTAACAAAAAACCTACCGTCGAATTCGGGTTTAGTTTCTATAACATCATCTCTATATTCAAGGAACCATTCTATATAATTATATGGATCCTGAGAGTAATCAACCGTAATATTCTCTTGTGCAAACTCGTCTGCGAAATCTATTTCATCACCAAATGGTTTTGTTATAAATGTAGAAGTCGCGATATCAAAGTCAATAAAGGCCCACGTGCTACTCGACTGAATATCCGCTCCAAAATCAAATCTAGACACCTTGTGCCATTTACTTTTTTTCTCCACACCCGAAGCTTTAGCTACTACTCTAACCCACTTAGTATTACCCTTAAATGATTCCTCATCTGCGCGAAAAGGTTGATCCGGGTGGAAAAGTTCAGTCGTGTGCTTTAAACTGAATGGCGTCCCGTCTGCGGACGAGCCATTATTACCCTGCATAAGACCCGTTGTGGGAGGATCTGTTGTCCAATCAGTATCATATACATTAATGTTAGAAATAGCATTCGTTCTACCCATGATTCTACCATCCATTTTAACATAATCTGGCACATCATTTGATATAGATATTATTTTATAACGAGCTTCTTCTAAAACGGCATTTTGATTACCATTCTCATTTTTTAAAATTAAATAAGTATCTTCATCAACCTTGTTTCTGTCAGCAGATGGAAAAGATAACCACACGTTACCATCTTCAGCATCATACCACCTATCCATTACCAAATTATAATACTCACTAGATGTTTCTTTAACGTAATAGCTAACGTATTCTAGTTCTAATGGTGGATCTTCACTCCACTGTTGTTGTAGTCTAAAGTAATTTTGTTTGTCACAGTAATCTTTTGGTACCACTATATCTCCAGTAACCGAAGAACCGTCACCAAACGATGAGAAGCTATAACTGGAAGACAGCACGGGTGTTTGTCTTCCATATAGATCAGAGAAGACCATACCCCATTTATAACTTCTAATAGATTTTACTGATTTATGTGGGCTTAGGGTTTGTATAGAATTAGTCATTATCTGCTGCGTAAGTCCCACATACTGATCAACATTGTAACCTTGAGTATAATTAGCAAAAATCAACCTATTACCAACCATCTCTTGAGCAACCGCCGTTCTTGGCACGTTATCCCAACTTCTTAATGTTTGATCTGAGGATATAACCTTATGAATTAACTCAGATGTTAAAATTATTCTACCCGTGTTAGCTCCCCAACTCTCGACAAAATTTTCCCATTCTGGGTCTATTTCTCTAGTTATTGTTTTTATAATATAAACATTCTGATTATCAGTTGTTTTAAATAATATATCTACAGCTTTAACATCCCAAGGACGAACATCAACGCATGGAATAAAGTCTTCTACAACTATTTCTCTAACGTTATTTGTCATACCAGTATTGTAACCAGTACTTGGAGTGTATCTAAAAGCTCCAGGTTTAAAAACTAATTCTGACCAAGGAGAAAACGTTGAATACTCTCCATCGTCATATTTATATCTATAACCTATTCTACCCAACTTTAATTCAAATAGGGGCTTTCCTTGATTTAGTGATATATTCCAATTTACGTTTTGTTGAGTTAAGTCGGGGTCAATAGATGTTAATTGCACCGTTATTGTTGTATTGTCGTTAACGTCTGTTTCAGATTGTGTTACAGTCGCTGTCACACTAACTATCCCAGCATCTCCATCACTTATGTCAGAGAATGTTAAAATATCATTTGGTAAATAATTATACTGTCCACCTAGTGGTATTATTCTAGTATCACCTATCTCAGGATTTCCACCACCGTAAAATATATCTCCACTAACCCAACAGTTTATATTACCACTACGTCTAGACGTGTTCATTGTCAATGTTGGTTGATTTGTTGGAGGCTTTTTTATAACAGTTATGTGTTCTTTTTTAAGATCTTGATTTGGAACACTCTGTTCAACTGATTGTATCGAAACGTAATCACCACTAGAAGGATTCGTAACAAATAGCTTTGTGTGTCGGTAAGGTGGCGTAAACTGCTGGTCAGCTACTGCTGATAGCTTACATCTATCTAAATTTATTTTTTTAGGCTCGTTATAGCCATCTGTCCAGAATAAAAGATTATCTATAATATTTATTCCTGTTATTTTTTTATCAATACCAAAATTTAAAACTCTATCTTCTTCAAGCGTGTAAAAAAGAAAGGCGACGGTTGAGGCACCTACATTGCCACTAGGAATCTGCCTATCTAACGTTATGGTTGTACCACTAACTGATTTTATTTTAGGAGGATTAGTATATCCTAAAACGTTATATGATGATGTTGATTCAAATGCTGCTACCACCATCCCGACTCTTGGCATAAAACCTGACATGCCGGTTAAGTTTATTGTTGAAAAATCTCCAGATGGAGTAGGTGAACCCGCGTCAGCATAAGTACAAGCTATAGCCCACCAATCAACACATACTGGTATTACGTTGTCTTGTATTGGTTCAACAAATGATTTCTCTATAATGGAATCATAAAATATTCTTATACCACTACTAGCAACAATTTGCTCTTTAGAGGGTAGATTTCTACTTGTTCCAACGAAGAAATAAGCAGAGTCGTTCCTCTCATCAGCTATAGATCCAACACATTTTTGCACACCTGCAACTGGAGAATCGTCTAACGCTTCATACAAAGTGTTTGTTGTTTGGTTGACAACCCCAAACCTAGTAATCTCACCAATGTTAATATTACCCTGAAGGTTTTGAACTGTGCCTGCAGCTCCTCCATCAGTTGTTCTAACTTGTATGTTCTCCGCGTGTCTATATTCACCATTTGGCACAAGTCTCTCGTCGAGATCTTTATTCATTTTCCCACCAGTGAATGAGTGTTTAATTTCAGCCATTTGATATTACTTTATTGGTTTACTTAATCCCTTGAGTACTTGAGTGAACTCTTCTATTTTTATACTAGATAATCTTATCTTAGCTTTTCTTGTTTCAGCAAACTTTTCTTTTTTAAATCTTTGTACTACATATTCTGGTATTCTAGATCTAGATGATAATATACCATACATAATCCATTTGTATACAGCTTCTTCACAAAACTTATGCACAACCATCTCAGCATCTGTACCCAATCCATCACTAACGTATTTAAGTACAATTGTTTTTCCAGCTAATGAAGATCCAAAATGTATATAACCTCTTTGATAATCTATATAAAACGTTCCATTAGCTTGAGCGTATTGAGGATCTAATCCATATCTTCTTCCTTTATTATCTATTTCTAAAATAGTAGAATCATCATCATGTGAACTTGAATTATCGTGTGATTGGTAATTTTGCCATGAATCACTAGGGCTTTGCTCTATTAATGTGTCAGTACCTGTTGTTACGTCACCATCACCATCTGCATTATCAGTATCAGTAAATTGATAGCTACCATCAGCATTTTGATTTATAGCAAAAGGATTAGATGTTTTACCTGTTGGATACAAAACCCTCTCTATACCGTCACTGTCAACTCTAGCTAACTTAACGTAGTTAACATAGTCTTGTGGTAGTGGCATAACTAAAGTGGGTGGAATTTCTATTTCTTGAGATTTAATAGATCTAAATACATCATAAGATAACTCCTGTATAGCTCTCATGGCATGAAACTGAACATCAGTTCTATTAACTTTAGATATAAATTTCCCCTCTCCAACATGAACAATCATAAAGGCGTTAATTATATTATCTAATGTTACAAATTGATAACCACCCAAATTACCAGTTCCTTCACCACCAAAAGCGGTTGGATAATATGACCATTGAGTTTGTCTGTCTAGTAATCCCATAATTAAGTATTTTGTTCTTGTTTAGTGTTCTTTTTATCGACCATTATCGATTGTTGTAGTTCTTGTTTCCCAAGTGTTATTCCAGATAGTTCTAATATTCTAGTAACTAATGCTTCTTCATCAGATCGATGTAGTGTAAAGTGAGTAGAGGTGTTAGGGTTGTAGAGCGGTTTATCGTTAACCATCACGTAACCCCAAGTGGGATTTTCTGGCACTCTCCAATAATCAGCAGCAAACGTACTACCAGCTATAAAACCCCAAATCCAATCAGTGCCATTTAGATAGCCACTACCAACTGGTTTTAGCATAACATCACCAAAACCTCCATCTGTTCTATAAAAAACAGGTCTATCATCGCGTGGAGATGTCAAAGGGTTTTTAATCATCTTTCTAAATTCTGATTGAGTAACCTCGGTTATTAACACGGGGTCAAACTGAAGGGCACCTCCAACACCGAAGTATAACAATGAATCTAATCTATACATTTCTGGATCAAAATCTGTTGTATCTATCAAAGCACCTTGAGCCGTTCCACCAGCGTTGATACTACTGATTTCAACTCTAAATGGGTGGAGCTTTTCTTCTAGCATGCTAACCTCATCATAACCAGGTTCTTCATTACCAAACTGCTTGTGTTTAGCCATTTTAAGATTATGAAACAAGTTATCATAAACATCCATTTGCGCTTTATTTGCCAGTAAATTAAACTCTTGAGGTGTTATATATCCTCTTTGTTCTTTATTAGCTAGAGTCAAAACCTTTTGATATGCTGTATCTATGTTAATCATTATTATTATTTTTATAATATATTTTACTATATTATAGTTACATAATAAAGTGGAAGGTTAGCCCCTAAATAAAAATAGCCACCCGAAAGGAGTGGCTATCTTTATATATTAAAGAATGTTATTTTATTCTTTTTTCAATTGAAGATAAAACTTCCATACCTTCATCGGTTTTAAACCAAGCAGCTAACGCTGAATATGGATGTTCATCAAATGGAACTGTCATAAGTTTTCTATCATTAGATCCCCACATAAAAGTTCTTTGATCAGAAGATAATTTAATAACCTTCATCTCTGTAGCTTTAATACCAATATTTCTTAATCTAATATTAGGATCGTTTGCTAAGTCAATGAATAAAGATGGATTTCTTCTAGACATAACTAAAGCATCTCTCTTTATCTCAGCTGTAGACATGTCAGAAACTCTACTTCCAACCTCAACTCTCATTATAGCCTCTACATCTTCAAAGCTTAATGATTTAGCTAAGTTCATAGCCTCTAGTTCTAATTCGATATTATCAACCTCATAACTAGCATTCTTTTGCTCATCTACCTCATAATATTTCTTATTTTTGTAAGGGTGGTATATTGATAGAAATTTTTGTAAAGTTACCTTTTCTTTTGGAACCATTAAATAACCATCCTTAAACCAAATGTGAGCTGGTCTTTTAACACCTTGCATCTCATCAACAAACACCGTTCTTTGATTTCTTGAATACCCAATCTCCCTTTCATACCCCTTCTCTTCATCGAACCAAAATATACCTTTTGATTTCAAGTGGTAAGTTAAGGGACTTGATTTACCCCTTAATACATACGCTCTATCTTTAATCTCCCAAGTGTCTCTTGTTTTAGCTTTTGTTTTAGGAGCCTCAACCTTAGGTTGTTCTTTAACAACCACTGTTTCTTCAACTATAGGTTCTTCAACTATAGTTTCTTTCTTTTTGTTTGCCATAATATAATATAATAAAAATTAATAAATAAAAGAAAAGGGCGGAGTGCTTTTACATGCATGCCGCCCAAATCTTAATTGTTGTTATTAGTAAGAACCCTCACCTTCTAACAGCACAAAGTTATTAGCACCTTGAGTAATTAAACATCTTTCAGTTAAGAAGTTCATTCTCATTGCGTCAATGTCATTTGTTGTTGCTCCAACAGAACCAGTAGTCCAAGTTTTGAATCTTCTGTCTTCCATTTGAGAAGTTCGGTATCTAACGTGTAAAAACGGTCTCTTTAAGTTTTTACCTAAAGTTTGATCGTACACACTAGTTACACCAGCAGGAACCATAACACCTCTAACGTGGTTTTCTACATCTAGCATACCACCTCTTGTAGATACGTCATTTAAGTATTTCCAATCTGTTTTATAAAAGTCATAAGAACCTCTTCTAAAACCATTGAAACCTAAATTTAATGCCATGTCTTCAGAGTTGTCAAATACACCGTAAGATGTACCACCAGCACCATAAGCACTTTGTCCAGCTAACATTTCATCTATTCCTAAAGAAAGATCTCTATTGCAGAACATCATGTATTCCTCAATAGCGCCTTGAGTGTCAAGTTGTTTTAATATTTCATCAAAATCATCTAACATATTAGCTGTTGACCAAGATCCAGCCGCTGTATCTAAAAGACCGTCATAAACGTTTCCTCTAGCTCTAAGTGCTGCAAATAAACCTTCAGTACCTTCGATTGTAGTGTTTGTACCATAACCAGTTAAGTGATCAGTTGTTGTTCCATCAGCGTTAGCGTCAGTTAACTCGTGTTCAACTAAAACCATTTCACAGTAATCAGAGAAACGAGATCTAGTGTCACCAGCTGATTTTAAATACCACATGTAACCATTCTGTCCGTCTTCACCTGTAACTTCAACCCAACCAATTTGAGCAGCATCAGATCCTGAGATCTCATACATATCTTTAATTATAACTGGTTTGTTACCGTATGATTTGAACTGAGGCTTTAAAGCTTCTGTTCTACCTGTAGTACCTTTTGAATACTCAGATCCAAAAACAAACATATTAGTAACCATCGTAAGATCAGCTGTACCAACATCTACCATGCCTGTAAGTGCTGCACTTAAAAGAACACCAGTAGCTTGAGTTACCGTTTGACCACCTACACTTGCTGTTGCTACTGCGTTAACATAACCTTTAACATTAGAATTAACATCTGATAAAATTACCAAATCACCTTTTCTAACACCAGCTGCAGTTGAACCATACATTGTGTTACCATCAATATCTTGTACTATTGTAAATACAAACGTATCAGGTGTTCCAGCAGTATAATTACAGTTACCTTTAAAATGCAAGTGTAATCTACCCTGCTCTGACCAAACTACTTGATCTGAACTCATTGGTTCTTCTGCGCCAACCATTTCTAAGAAGCCTGAAACTGTTCTGTTACCAAATACCTCAGCTTCTTTCTCCATAAGGTCTGGTAAATATTGTTGCCCCCAGTCGTTCCCTGCACCACTAGTAAAGTCAATGTAATTTGACGATAACGTTTGTTGTAATGGTGAAGGATTCGCGTTAGCGGCACCTGTCATTGTTGTTGCCATAATTTATTATTTTAAATTTTTTCTATTTTTAATTTTTAACTTTAAACCGTCAGTAGAATCTCCTAGTACTTTATATTTAATTCCTCCAACATTAACCTCTCCATGAGTTTTACGTGGATCCATATCTATATTCTTGTCTTTAGCAACTTGTCCCTTGATAGCATCTGCTCTCCCTTGTTCATAAAAATGTTTAGCGACAGCATCCGCATTCATGGCTGTGAATAAAGACTTATGATAACCCGCTGCGTCATTAATAGTTTTTGATTCTTTGTCAACAAACTTATTGACAAAATTATTAATATCACTTTGATTTGTCTTTACCTCATCTGCATTTTTAACATTAAACCTAAATCTCTTGTCTCCAACTTGATAATCAAAACCTTTGAAATCTTTATTAAAGACACTATCAGTTTTTAGTTTAAATTGCTTTTTGTTTGCTTCAGTTAGTTTCTTCTGCTTTTCGGTATCTTTATTGTATCTATTAAAAAAATCCATAGCTTTTTTAGCTTCAGGTGTTAACCTTTCGCCAGCTCTAATTTCTTCATAGTATTTAGACTTTTGCCCGTCTAAGTGGGCTTTAGCCTCGGCAACTTGCTCTTTGAGGGCTATTTTTTTTCTTTGTATTACCTTAGGATCATCTTCATCTTCATCGAATCCGAATTTATCTTCCAGTAAATAATTTCTTTCTTCTGGACTTAAATGAGATTTTGTATCTCTATAGTACTCATCTAGTACTTCAGAGTCATCCATTTTAGAGATATCTCTATTTAGTTTTACGTAGTCATTTAAATCACCACCAGTCTCTTCCATAAACTTAATTAGTTTCTCTACTTTTTCAGGTAGTGGTTGACCTGTTTGTTTAGCTTCAGCAATAGCTTCTTCTATCTTTTCTTCAGTTTCAACAAGATCTTCTTCTGTTATCTCCTCTAATACTGGAACATCATTATCTTGTTTAACCTCCTCTTTTGCTTCAACCTTATTGTCCTCAACCACATCTTCTTTAGTCTCTGGTTCTGGATTGACTACGACCACATCTTCGTCAACGGGTTGTTTTTCAACCTCTTCATTTTCGAATTGTGGTTTTGAAAGATCAATTTTAGTTGGTTCATTATTCTTTTCGTTTGAATAAGTTCTTTTTTTGATTTTTAGTTTTCCAACTTTATCGTCTATTTTAGGTTCTTCAACCTTTTTTGTTTCTTCTGCCATAATAAAATTTTATAAAATATTAAATATTAGAGGTCGAATCTTTCCATGTTCGCTCCTCCCGTTAGTATATCATTACCTGAAGATTCAAATTTATTAACAGAATCTTCCTCTTTTCTTTTGTTTATCATATTCATCTGATGCGCAGCCTGCATGTCTACTCTTTGATCTCTTCTATTTTCTCTAGCATTTTCTAGTTCAGTGTTTGTTTGTCTTTTAGAGTTTTCTAACTGCGTGTTTAAATCAAATTCAAATTGCATTAAGTCTTTTTTAACAGCCGCTTCTTGTTGTAAGTATTGTATCCTTAATTGATTCTTAGCCTGTTCTAATTGTGTTTCACTTTCAGTTTTAGCTTGATTCTTCTGAACTTCAGCTTGAGCTGCTGCCTGCTGTTGTTGAGCGTTAGCTTGAGCTTGAGCTTGAATATTTTGTTGCTGCATTCTTTGATCTCTCTCTATCTTCTTCTTTCTTTTAACTTTAAGTAGTTTATTAGCCAACTTAGTATTCCTTATTTCTCTAAGATCAATAGCATCATCTAAATCTATTGTTTGTTGTTGGAGTGCTGCTTGTATGTTATTCTCTAACATAGCTTTCTCTTCCTCATCTGGTAGTAATTCTATAAATATACCGAAGTCATGAAGATGTAATTCCGTTAACTCACTTAACGTAGCTACATTATGAGCACCAATAGCTCTAATAAAAGCTTCTGCTGTAGGTGAGTATTCAATTATATCAGCTATTCTTAAAGATAAACACTCTGCTCCTTTTGCTGTTAAGAACAACATTGACTGTAATATATGTCTAGTAGCTGTATTTGAATTAGCTGCCGCCATTTTTTGAATACCAACTAAAGCGTGTCTATCAGGAGTACTAGCATCTCTAGCTTCATTTAACCCGGTTACATCCCTTATCATTTGCATATAATAATTATAAGTTGTAATAAGACTTTGTATTTTGTTTCCTCCCGCTCCATTTTGTATTTGTTGAATTGGCACTTTAGCTGGATTTTGATCTCCTTCAGATGTGAAACTTCTACCAACAACACTACCAGTTTGGAAAAACATATTTAAAGCTTCTTGCGGATTGTAGTTTGTTCCATTACCAAGATCAACCTCAGCTAAACCATCAACATCTAAGAATACTCCATCTGGAACCATTCTAGCCATTACTTGTTGTAGTTTCAAGTGGGTTAATTGAATCATATCAGCGAATCCCGTTATTCTACCAACTAGAGATTCAATTTTACCATTGTACATTCTTGGTGCAACAATTTGATAATTCATTTTAACTTTAGTAAAATCTGAATCACTCCTCATCATATTAGGCGCCATTTGCCATTTCAACAACTTATCACAACCCAATATATAAACCCCCTCGTATAAACACTCTATAACTCTTTCTAGTTTTTTATAATCTCCATCTTTTCCCTCAGGAGGATTAAATGTATCATCTTTTTGTAATACTTTTTCTGCACCAGTTCCAGTTGTCTTTAATTTATAAACATCATTTGCGTGAGTTTTAAAGTTAAAATATAGAACACTTACTTTATTTTTATCTCTATTTGCTCTGCTATTAATAGGATCTACAGATTTCTTAGTTATTTCTTCAATTTCTCTTTCTGATAAGTCATGAAACTCTTTAGCTAATTCGTTTATAGGTATCTCTTTCACCTCCCCAATATAATATATATCTTCAAAATAAGGTGATTCAGTATAAGAGTAAATTAAATTAGCTGGATCAACATATTGAACCCTCGCCCCACTGCTCCAATCAAATGTAGTTTTTGTTGCTCCTATACCTATAGTAGTTAAATCATATAAACATCTACGTCTTATTAAATCATAATCGCTACCTTCTAATAAAACATTGATAGCTTGTTCTTCTGCTAATTCAACAGCTTGCTTATACTCTAGCTGCATGTGTAATTTTAATTCTTCTTCAGTATCTGGTAGTGTCTCAGGATCATTTTCATATAAATCTATACCTGTTCCACCTTTAACAGTATCTTTAAAATCTTTAGAACGCATATCACGAAGCATTGACTCCATGTACTCTGTACGTGCACTAACACCAAATTGATCCTGTGAGAAGCAGTTAACTTCATAAGCTCTATTAGCCATTCCATTTACAACTATGTCTACAAACTTTGGAATAATTGGTACAGGTTTCCAATCTAAGTTCAAGTAAGATAAGTCACCATTTATTGATAACTCATTCTTATATTTTTGAACAGATTGTTCTCCTCTAGCATATAATCTTAAATTATGAAAGTTATTTATATGACCACTATATTTGGATGTGGCTCCAGTAAACCATTCGTGTCTTATTGCTCTAGCTACCTTTAAACCATAGTCATGGCTCATTTTTTCAATATCACTAACCGCTTGAGACGGGAAATTTTTTACGATAGACTCTATCATGTTTTTTGTTTTATTATTGTTGATTGAAATCCTTTATTACTATACTTGGATATGTTTAGGTTTATTGGTTCTTTTTTTATCTCTGGATTTGGTCTATACAAATGTCTATTACAAGCCATTATAGCTAAACCAGAACTTATTGTTGCATCATGCTTTGTTCTCTTGTTTATGTCAAACCTACACCAATCATTTAATGTTTCATTAAAATACATTGCCCCGTATGTACCATCTTGTAGTAATCCTACGTGATCATTGATATACATTTCGATTGCTGCAGCATGTGCTTGTTTTATGTCTTCACTAGAGTTTGGTATTCCACCAACCTCTTTCTCTGCTACAGATAGTTTATTCCAAACTTTATCTGGTCTATTCATACTAAACCCTCTGTACCCTCTTCTTCTAAGATAATATAAAAGTCTAGGTTTATTATTCTCAGCAAGTATTGGCATTCCATAAAACACTAGTGCCATTAAAATATCTTCAAAGAATATCTCAGCTGTTTGTGGTCTAGCTATATATTCTAAAAAGAATGTATTAGCTGGAGCGTCTTCCATTGAGAATTTAGTTAATCCATGTAAGGCTCCTTTAGAACCTCTATTGTCTACTGTTCCTGATATATCATATGAATCACATCCGAATGCTCCCATATGTTCGTTACCTGGATATTTTACGCCATTCTTTAATATAACGTTGTTTTGTAGTTTACCATTTGGAACCCAACTAACTTTGAATCTACCATTTGGGTCTGGGTTAAACACCACTTGAGTATCTTTAACACCATTAGTCCATTGAAAGTTTCCAGTTGTTAATACAGACGAATTTCTATTACCTTCATTATAGTCTATTTGTTCATATATCTTCACTAAATTAAATAAACTATTCTTCGTCTCATCTCTAAAAGCGTGCTCTTCTGTTCTTGGAAACTGACGGTAAAATTCATTTAAAGCATCTTGATCGTCTTTTAATCCTTCAGCTTCATTATTCCAGTGGTTTATAACACCTTGATCTATATCTACTCCATGTGGATCGAATCTCTCGTGTTCAGGATCATTAAATACTGGTTGTCCATATTCATCAATGAAACCTTCGTAGTTCCATTCCATAGGTATAAAAAGGGAGTATAACCCTGATTTTGTTTGTCCGTTTCTATTTCTTTTTGTAACATCTGAGTTATAGTATAAGTTTTTAAAATTATCTCCTCCTTTATCTAACGCGTTACTTGTTGATCCCATCATACACTTACCAACTATTCTACTACCTAATCGTAAACAAGTTTTTGTAACTCTCCAGTTGTTTTTTATATTATCAGGTCTCTCCCATTTACCACTCTCATCATGCACTAATAAAGAAAGTTTTTCACCGTCATAACTATTATCACCTGTATTCTTCCAGTCAATAGTTGTATCTAATCCTTCCATATCATCTTGCTCCTCTCGTTCCCTCATTTTCTTTCGAGTAAACTTTTTAGCAGGAATCCTATAAGCTAGTTCGGACTTTGGTCGATCCATACCATCTTGTATAGGTTTGAAGAAAAATGGGTAATTCAAACTAATCGGTACTACCTTGTCTGTAAACATTTTCTTTGCATCACCACCGGTTTTAGATAATATCCCATATCTACTATCACTTGATATTGTGGCTAGGTTTACAGTTTCAGCTGAGCTCATAAAAGAAAATCCAGAACGTCTATTTTTTAAATAACACATCCCATAACATCTCTTATCCGCTTTGCAAGCCTCCCAAAATATAAAGAACAATCTATTAGCCTCTCTAAAATCGGGAGCTCCAACATCTATCTTACTCCACTGTAAATACATATAGTGCGTACCTGTTATGTAGGTTGGTTTACCATTATTCATAAACCAAAATCCTTCTTCTCTTCTCCTAAACTCTTCGTCTATATATCCATAATGTTTTTCTTTAAAATCATCTGGATACTCTTGCCAATCAAACACCGTTTTAATTCTTTTAAAATCAGGGTTAGTAGGGAATTGTCTCCATTTTTGTTCTGATTTTATTTTACTATAAGAATATACTTCTTTTGGTTGTTTTGGTAAAGCTATTTGAAAACCCTGTATTTCTAATATCTCACCTATCATTCCAGTTTTAGATATAGAAACTATATTGCTCTCTTTATTATATCCATACTCCCATTTCTTAGACTTATTAAGTCTTTTAATGGTATTTAATTTTACAGGTTCCACAACCTTGTATAGAGTTTGCTCGTACATTACTTAGATCTACCTTCCGCGAATCCCTTAAACTTATTTTCTTTAGCTTCCACCACCTTACCATCTAGCATGGCTTCTTCTTCTTGGATTCTGTTTAATATTTCGAATGCATCAAATATTGCTAGTTTCTTTGTAGCTGCAGCATTCTTTAATCTATCTGCTGATATATCTTCATCTGAATCTACTATTTCTTCTCTAGCTACTTTAATTAGCTCTTCAACTGCCTTGTGCCCAGCTTGGATTATATTCTTCTTCGTTTCCTTGATATTCATATTTAATTGTAATAAATTTATTCATGACTCTATATAATCTTTCACTATCAACAATAAACTCAAATTCATCATTAGGTGAAAACCCTACTAGTTGATCTTTATTAAAAGATCCATCGGAGTATTTAATAACCCCTATCAAAGGTCTCTCCTTTCTATCACTTAGTTTGTCTATAGATTTTAGTGGTTTTAAAAACGAAAATCCAGGTGTAGCAATCCAATCTTTTCTTTTATACAAGTATATTTGATCTCCTGATACCATATACTTATCATCACCAAGATATGATTTACTATTCTTTTCTCTACCCTTAACATCATGCCATCTTCTAAATACATTATGATGAACTATTACTTCATCACCTACATTTAAAGGTGATTGAAATAATAGTGGAGTAGCGATTACTTTTGCTAATCTATTTATATACTGATGATTAAACACTTCAGTATTAACTATTAATTCTCGTTTTCCAACTTGTACACTATTATTATAACGACTACCCACAGGAGAAATAATAAAGTCTTTATAAGCATTCATTAATACTCTAGGTTATATTCAACTGATATAGCCATGTTTTTATTGAAGTCTTTCCATGGTATAACTATATCCTCCTTTTGTATATAAATAGAGTATTTATCTTCCTCCTCTATTATATCACAAATTTTATGACCTCCATATACCTCTTGATTAACAGCGTAGTGCATGGAATCAGTTTTATAATCTTTACCTATAGTAATTTTTCTTATTATACTATTTTCCATCTTTATCCCAGTTAATAGTACCATCATTAATATTGATGTCACAAGTACCATATTCTTTCTCCAGCGTACCTTGCATATCACTTACATTTTTCTGCTCTATAAACAGCTCGTGTAGCGCCGCGTGTTTTTGAGATTCTAGCTTTCCAATGTTGAATTGTATTTTATTAACATTATTTACAATCTTTTGTAGTTCTAGTAAATGTTCTTCTGAAACCTTTTCTGCCTTAGTTTTCAGTTCTACTGTTTTATTTTTTGCCATATTAAATTAAATTTTATTTTTGTTGTTCTTGATTCTTTTTTGACGATCCGCCGAAAAAGAAATCGACTACCGTGTTAACTTTTGCGCTCATTGCGCCAAATATTGTAGAGATAAAACTTATCTCAAATTCTCCTAGTTCTAGATCTCCCGTTACGAAGTATCTAAACATCATGAAGCTTAATCCAAAGTACGCGATTGTAAATAACGTCGCAAGTATCTTCTGAATGATTGCATCGTCCTTATACATATCGCGAGCGCTCTTTCTGTCTTCGACTTCTTTAGCGAAGGCTTTTTGCTCTGCTTCAAGCAATATTCTTTTAATAGCAAGCTTTGCTTCATCTCGCTCTTTGTCTGTTGTAATAACCTTGTCAAGTATTCCTTCTGCATTTTCTACTACTTTGCCGAATAAGCCACCTAGTACTTTTCCTATCATCTTTCATTATCTTTTATCATATCATCGATAGACTTATTCATTACCTTATCGGTGTATGATTTATTATTAAAAAATATACTCTTCTCTGAAGTTGGTATATCCTCTTCACCCAAGAGTATTCTATATATTCTACTTATTAAGTGTGAACACTTAAAGGAGGTTTTGAATACAGAGTATTTGATGGTTGTTCTATTTCTATGTCTCCAAGTCTCTATCCAACCATTCCTCCTTAATTTCTCCCAACGGTTCTTATCCCAACTCATAGTATATGTTCCGTCGATAAATTCATTTCTTGTAAAACGTCCCTTGCAATCTAAATATATTAAGAGTTCAAGATCCGCGTCTGTTAACCCATAAGTTTTACAGGCCCATTTTCTAACGAGCCTGTAATACTTAAGGATTTGTAAATCACGTAGATCGTGACTAGTTAATCTCATTTATTAAGATTAAGTAGCATCTATCGTCATAGTAACAGTCGTGATTCCAGCGCAAATATACTCGTCTCCAGCGTCATCAGCTACAACAACTAGTTTATCTTTACGCTTAGCGTAAGGTAAGCCAGACATTGCTGCTGCTAAAACTTTAAGTACATTTTCTGATTCCCCATCATCGCATCCTAACACGATAACACTGGCATTTCCAGCTCCACCTTTAACCATAAGCGTGATAGTTTGATCACCAGCTGTTATAGCGTCAATCTTATCCATTGTTATCGCGCAAGCTACCTCATCAGTTGCTGAGCGGAAAAAAAGTAATGGTCCCATAATTTTAAATTTTAAAGATTAATAATTAATTGATTTTGATTTTATGTTTCTTGTTTATGGACTATGGTTTACGTATAATCTACTTTAATAGTAATTACACGTTTCTTGAAATAATAAATCTATTCCACTAAAATGATATCCTGAGCACGTATCACTTTGTATGACTTATCATCATACGAAATACCATGACCAGCATGCTTATTATAATAAATAACATCTCCCTCTTTTATTATTTCTACTAAATTACCAACAGATATAACATTTGCTTTTTTGAATGTACTATCCTCATTAACATTATCTGTTAATAGTAAACCACCAATTTTCTTTGGTTCTTCTTTTACAACGTCTATTACGACGTAATTATTAATTGCTTGCATTTTCTACCCTCATGTTTGATATTACACAATCCGCTGACATTATAGTCAATGCTACACTTACAGCGTTTTTAAGTGCAGATTTAGTTACTAACACTGGGTCGATAATACCAGATTCAACCATGTTAACTTCTTCACTAGTTACTACATTAACGCCTAAACCTTTAACAGGTCTTGGTGCCACTTGTTCTAAACCAGCATTATCTAATATAGTATTAAACGGTGACGATAGCGAATTAAGTAGTACTTGACCACCTACACCAGCTTTTAACTCTTGGCTAGCATTTAATAAAGCTACACCACCACCAGGTACAATACCCTCTTGTAAGGCAGCTTTGGTCGCATATATAGCATCTTCTACTCTATCTTTCTTTTCTTTTAGTTCTACCTTAGATCCAGCACAAACCTTTATTATAGCAACACTTCCAGATAACATAGCTAGTCTTTGTTCTAGTTTCTTTTTAATAAACCCATTCTTTTCATTTGCTAATTTACCATTCAACTCATCTATCCTACCCTCAATACCATCTGTCATGCCTTCTAGCGTTAAAACAGTATGTCTATCATCTGTCACAGCAAATTCAGCTTCACCTAAATGTTCTGGTTTCATAAGATCTAAATCATCACCCAGCTCTTCATTTAGCACTGTTGCACCTGTTAATATAGCTAAATCCTCAGTTGTATCTTTTTTAGTAGGACCAAAGCCTGGTAAGTCTATTATATTTATTTTAATATTACCTTTAACCTTGTTCATCATAAGCGCAGCTTTTACTTGTTGTGCCACTGGAGCTACAATAAGTAGAGATCTATTAGATTTTATAACATGTTCTAGTATTGATTGTATCTTTCTTACATTTGGTATCTCAGAAGAACATATGAATACTAGAGGATTATCTAGTTCGCATGTGTGTTTTTCTGTGTTTGTTACAAAATGTGGAGAAGTTAGTCCGCAGTCTAATTGTACACCATCTACAATATCAACATATGTATCTTCCATTTCTCCCTCCTCCATTAGTACAACACCGTTTTTTCCAACTTTATTATAAGCATCAGCTATAATACTACCTAATTCATCATCATTATTACACGATATAGAACTAACTGATTCAAGCATATCACCTTCGACATCAATTGCTATATCATTTAAATAGCTAATGACACTATCTAGTGTTTCATTTACTCCATCTTTAATTTCTCTGATTGTAAGATTATCCGCGAGTGCGGTATCTATTTGTTTGATTAGTGCTTCAGCTAAAACTGTAGCAGTTGTGGTTCCATCCCCAGCTTCTTTAACCGTATTTCTAGCAGCTTCTTTTATGAGCGTTGCACCCATATTCTCAACCGGATCATTTAAGACTACGCTTTCCGCAACGGTTACACCATCTTTTGTTATGACCGGTTTGCCCCTCCCGTCCTCGTAGACTACGCACCTTCCTGATGCACCTAAAGTGGACTTTACGGCTCGGGCTAATTTATTTACTCCAGTGATGATCCTATCTTTAGCTGCCCCACCAAAGTCAAGATTCTTCACCAATTCACTTGGTAAGTTGTATTCCATAATGTATTATATTTTATTAAATTAAATTCTATTTTTTCTCAGCTCGTATAGCTTCTGCTTCCCACGGGTGGTTAGGGTGCCCTTCTGGTAGTTTACCTTCTGGACCATATATGTAACCATTATTTCTAATGTACAATTTCCCTTCCCATTGGACATAATTGTCCCCGTATGAAGCTCTACCAGACCTTATTTGGTCAATATGAGCTTTTTCGTGCTTAACAATTCTCTTATATAGAGAACTATTCTTTTTTATAGATGGATCTATCACTATACTTCCATCCATTCTAGCTTCTCCCATGCTACCATCTTCCATACTTTGCCTAAGTATAGGCGTTCCTGAAGATCTTTTCATTTTAAAAGCCATAATTGTGTTTATTTAAAGGTTTTAACCACTTTTGGTCCCTTAATGTATTCTAATTTTTTGGAAAAATGCTCAACACTACCCTCAATTGCAGCTTCTGCGCCTTCTATTGTCTCTCTTCGCGTTACATCAACCCATCTTTCTTCGTTATTTGAGTCGTTTACCTCTGTTTGGTAGTAACCGTTGGGTAATTGTGTGATTCTCCAGTTCTTTTTAGCAGCTAAATGCTTCCATTCTGCTATTGTTTTCTCTGAAATTTTCGGTTCTGTAGTACTCGTGGTACTTTTATAGTATAAGTATGTCATTGTTTTTGGTTTTATTAATTAATTGGTATAAGGATTTTCCTTATTTTATTATGTTTTCTGGAATATAAAGTATTCCAACTTTTTTGTTCCACTACCAGTGTGATCCAAGAATATATCTCTTGTTCCAGACCATGGGAAATAGGCAAATTCAGCGGGACCTATAGACATAAATCTATTACCTGCAGTACCTGCGTCACCAGAACACAAGAAAATCTCTCTATCAGATATGTTGTTCACGTATATGTAAGCATGTCCCATTGTAGATTGGTCGAATATCTTATGATCTGTGTGAGTTGTTGTAACTCCCTCTATTTCCGCTACCACTGCTCCATCAACTGTTATTGAATCAGTTGCAGATAGTGATAAAGCAAAGCTCAATGGTCCTGGTGTCGAAGCGCTACTTGCGTTCGCCGTTATTTTTAACGTTGGTGATATAGTTGCCATATTATTTTATTTTTATGATAATTTGTCTTGAAATTTTTTAGTAAACATTTCTGAAAATGTCATTTCCTCTGGATGAGCTAAACCCTCGTGTGCATCACCTCTATGTAGAGACATTGCATCTTTACCGTGTCTAGGGTGAACTCTTCCCTCCATAGCTTTATTTACTTTGCCTTTACCTTTACCTTTTCCACGTCTAGTGTCAGTTGTATCATGTATAGAAGCTGACAGCGTGTTTTGTTGAGGTGCTGGTTTTTTGTCTTTCTTGTCATCCTTTTTTGGCGGATCCCCTTTTCCTTTGCTCATTTTTGTATAATTTAAATTACTAATTCCTTTATCGTACAATTAAGATAATTACATGGAAGTATAGATATTTACTATGACACGTACCAGTTACTATAGGTACCCTTATAGGTATATGTCACATATTATAAATATTGGGGTGAAATGTAGCCCCCTCCCCCCTGGCCCGCCCCCCTAATAGTAAAACCCAAATTGTTTCCCCGGGCCCCCACATATATCCCCTTATTTAAATTTTGAATATCATTAACTCACATTCTAATTACGATTACTATTTGATTATAATACTATAATAACTTAATAAAATAAAATACTATGATTGCTTCTTTAATAATATATACTATGTACAAAGTAATTACGAAGTATACCAGATAATAAATATAAATAATAACTTAATAGGTTGTGGCTCACCACAAATATAATATGTCAAATAATAATTTAACAACGACTCGATTCGTAATAAGAAAATCCTTAATAGGTAAGAATGTAGTAATATCTTTCATCAACAAGAAAGGTGATAAGATGAAGTATAACCATGATGAAGTATATAATACTTATAAAGATAGATTTGAATCTATGAATTGCTTCGCTAAGTATAAGTCTTATACTAATACTAACACGATGCCAGCATTCTGTCGAGACTTAGCAATAGTCTAAGTCTTTACACGATGTGAATACGATGCTGAATAGATAATATAATAAAGATTAATAATATGAAAATAGTTTTAAAATATAATAGGAAAATGTATGAGAGTAATGCTAACATCGTTGCTCTATGTGAAGAGTGGTATGTAATGTTCCACAAGTGTCTCGATGCTCAGTTGTATACTGCTGCTAAGATGTACAAAGACGATCTAAGCAATTTTGTGTGTACTAAGTATATGGAATATATCGAAGATGATGCATTTCAGAATAGAGTAAAAGTGTGACATTTACCTACTACTCTTCTTAGTGTTATATAGCTAATGTCATACTATTTTAAAATAATATGATATTTAGTAAAATATAATTGTGAGTAGAGAGAAGTGGTGGAATATCTGCTAACTAATTTTAATAAGTAAACGATTATACCACTTTTACACAAACTAAATACGATGTAGTAAAGATAATAATAATGTAATAAAAATTAATAAAATGGCTGAAAAAGATTATTTAAGTAAAGACCCAAGACAAAGAATGCAACAACTTGCACTAATAATAACTAACGCAAGAATATATAATGTTGAAGTGAAGCCAGAATGGCTTGAAGAATATAGTCAATTACACGAAGAAGTTCTTGGTGAAAAATGGTAAATTGTGAGTCGTACACAAACTAAATACGAAGACAAAAAGATAATAAATGTAGATAAAATAAATTAATAACTAATAAAAATGAATAATTATGGCAAATGTAATTCAAAGTAAAAGATTCGTAGTGAGACAATCACTTGTTGGAAAAGATACAACTATTGAAGTGACGTTTAAAAATGGCAAAACTGCCACTTATAATCACGACAAAGTGTTCGCTATCATGAAAGATAAGTTAGAAACTATGGCTTGCTGGGCGAAATACAAGTCTTACACTTCAAGCAATAACTTACCGTTATCTGTAAGAGGAGAAGATATTTCGTAGTGAATCTTGAATCACCTCGCGAATAATAGTACCGAGGTGGTATGTAAAACAGAGAAAACTGTGGGAAATCAAAGTAAATTTATAAAATTAAATAATATGAGAAATTTTAATCACACACAAGTGTTGAAAGTAGCGTTCAACGTATTATATATAGCATGTGGAATAGCTTTGTTTGGTTTCACTATCTACTGTGCGCTACAAGGACCACAGTTTTAAGTGTAAATAACAAAAGTATAACAAACTGAATCGCTAAATACCTATAACGAAGTGCTGAGTAATTATAGGTGATTCGAGACGTAATTCGAAGCGCGTTGAGCGTCTTATAAAAAATGGGAACGAGCGTAGGTCAATTTGCCTACAAAAAGGATGTAGTTTCACTTGTTTAGCATCTATAAATAATACGAATGAGTAAATCAGAGGCGATACTGATAGCGACCGAATGCGCAGAAAAGCCTCTAATAAGGTAATTGAAGCCGAAATGGCGAAATGGACTGTCGAGTGATAGCAGCAGACAAGTGGGTTCGATTCCCATCATTACCACTAAAATATAAAATTATGATAGTAGAATTAATAATGATATGGTTAACACTTGGTATATTAAAATTAACAGTGTTGATATTAAAAGAAATAAAATGATGGATAGTATAATGAGAAATACATATGGAGTGTTGACTAATCGATGCTCGATAGAGGATATTCTTGAGCAATACAAAGGTAAAGATGCTATGTTTTATGGCAATCCGCTTGATATCACTAACGATGATATTCAAGAGGTGATCGAATACTTTGAAACTACTGAAGAATACGAAAAGTGTAGTGAGTTGTTAGAATTATTAGAAGCAAAAAGAGATGCAGATTTCGATATGTTTTTAGATAATCTAGCTAGTAATAATGGAATAACAATGTATTAATTATGAAGAAGAAATTTATAATGATGGGTTTAGTAATGAGTGGATTTGCTTTTAGTCAAAGCGCTGAATATGCGCCATTACCAAATATACAAGAAGTTTCAGCTGTTTTAGGTGATGAAACTGAGAAATATGTGGTATCTTTGACTTGGGATGAGTATTACGACCCTTATGCAAGTAATTTTATTGGTGATTATGAAGGAAAAATTGAACGAGATACTTTCAAAGTTAAATTAGAATACCCAATAGGACACTTAATTGATGAAACTGAGTGGGAAAACTTCGAATGGGTAGAGTGTCAAAATTGTGATGAAGTAGATTAATTATGAGAAATTACAACATGATACCAATAATTCTAGCACTGTTATGGGTAATAGCAGTGTTAGCAAGTGGAGTTATACTAGTGGTTTTAGATTATATCTTTAACCTAGGTTTAACTTAATGGACGAGTAGCTTAACTGGATAAAGCAACGCCCTTCTAAGGCGTAGAGTGTGAGTTCGACTCTCACCTCGTTCACAAATTAAATACGATAATAGAAAGATAATAATAATATGAAAATACGAACAAAAGATATAAGAAAACGCGACCCATTTTGGAAACTCGCATCTTTTAAGCGTGTTCATAAGAGTAAGAAAACATATAATAGAAAGAAAAAACATAAAAATAGCAATGGATAAAGTAAGAATACATAGAGAAATGCTTAAACGCGCTTGGTTTTCAATACCAAGAGACGAAGACAAAGTAGAAATCAGAGAGATTACTGTTAAATCACATCAAGATGATTGGCATGTAGTAAAGATTATCACTGATGTTAAGTCGCACTATTCTAGTAGCTCGCAAGGTTTTCGCACTTTATCTGAAGCTATAAAACACGCTAAACAGCGAAATAAAGAAAAAGATGGTGTAAATGATTACACTAAATATAAATTAATAATAAATTAGTAATGAAAGATAATAAGAAATTAGCAAAAGTAATAGCATATTTACTAGAAACTCATGAAGATTCTAGAGAATATATGGATAGTTTCTATGAAGATTGCCAAAATGGTGAAATAGAAGACTTAGATTGGTTAGCGAGCGATGATGAAATGAGCGATTTTATAAACGCTTGTCCAGTAGAATACGTAAGAATCTATGATTTTGCTCTTTTAGAAATATCTCGTAGATTACTAAAAAAATTAGATGTAGAAATATGAGTGAAACAGAATACATAACAGTTTTAAACCATATAGATGGTAGAATTTATCAATATGAGAATTTGGAACACTTAACGGGTGGTTGGAATGGAGTCAAAGAACTAGATGATGAGAATGTAGAATGGTATTTGAGTGAAATTCTTGGACATAATTTAGCAAATTGTCAATGGATGGTTCATTCTAATCCTAAAATAATAAGAAAATATGAAGAATGAAGTAAAAACAATGCAAGAAGCATACCGAGTATTTGATTTACTTGGTATTAAAGACGTCACTAAACAGTGGCAAAAAGCTAAAGGTACAGAAGTATGGGAATTACCATTTAAAACCATGTACTACAATGGTAGTAAGGAAACTAATAGATTCTCGATCTACAAAAGTGGTTATGTACGTAAAATGGTGGTTCACCCAACTTCTAATGCAAGTTATAGTTGTTATCAACTAAATAGAGTGCGTAAAGTACCCAACTATGTTAAAGACTACAAGTGGAATGATAGTAAAAGTGACATGATTTGGACTGGTAAATACCGTAAAATATACAATAACGAGCGAATCTTGATAGATAATCATAGAGATCGAGTAGTGTATTTATGTAATTACATACTAAAAAACTACTATAGAAATAGTAAGTGTGGTTTAGTTGGTAAATATACTATGGAAAGAGTAGCAGAAGTACATGGTGAATGGTGGAGACAAAACTCAGATTACCTAAAAAGTAAGCAAGAATTACCATTTGATGGACATTACGCTAATCCTGTTCACCCAGAACCAGAAGATGTACAAGTAATAATTAACGGGCACCGTTATAATTTAAGTTAAATGACTGATAAAGAATTAAAAGAATGGGAGGAAGAATATAAAGAAGCTGAAAAAGATATTCGGTGGATACTACCCTTAACGTTAATAATAATAATTTTAGCAATAATATGAATAAAATAACAAAAGAAAAGTGGAAAAGAGATTTAATCTATTACCAAAAATCAGTTGCTTGGATAGCTCCTGATGGGATAAAATACTCTCTATGGAGTAAAGTACCACACCAAGATAAAAATGGAGAATTGGTTATGGTAGATAATGAGAAAATGTCCAACATATATTATGATTGGATTAGTGAAAATAAACCAGAATTACTAATGATATGATAGAAAAATTAAAAGAACTAGAACAAGAAGCAATGGATTACATTGACCCAGAAGTATATGAGTCAATAGTATGTAATGTAATGGATGAAGGTGAACAATGGATTTACCAAGCGGGATATATAGATGGCTTACAAACAGCAATAAATATGTTGGCTGAAGAATCAGAAACAATGAGTTATAGTGTAGAAATGGAAGATATATTTCCTGATGATGATGAAGAAGAAGATATAGCTCAAGAATACCCAGATATATATGACAACTAATAAGATCATAATAGTAGCATTAGGAGTATCTATATGGTACTCTGCTACTTTAAATAAAAAGTACAACAACATATCTAAAAAACTAGATATGATTGTGGAAAATAGTGAAAAAGGAAAAATAGATTCCTTGCAATTTGAAATAATGAATTTAGGATATAAACTAGATTCTATGATATTAGAACATGATTATGGATTTAGTTTCACAAACTGAATACGATTTGAGAATGATAATAATAATATATGAATAAAAAATGCAAATGTAATAAAATAATACCAGTAGAACGTCTGCGACTTGGCTTTAGAGTCTGCGTGGATTGCTCAACAGTATCAAGATACGGTTGTGCTCCAGTTATAAACCATAAAACTGGCAACACTATACAGATAATGTCTAGTGAAGATGCGGAGAAAGTTTACAAACTATTTCGCAGGCGTGGCTACGGTACAATGTTAAGATAAATGATATGAATAAAGAAGAATTAAACCTAGAAATAGGTAAGTTAAAAGCGTCCCTAGAGGCGCACGAAAGCCAAGTGAAAGATCTTCAGCAAGATTTAAAAGTTGCTGAAAAGAAATTAGCAAATTCTAATAAACCACAGTTGACTATAAAACAACTTAATACAATAGAAGACGCTATAAGAAGCTCAGTAGATAATTATAGATTTGACGAGATTGACCAATATGAGTACGAATTCGGTTTAGAATACGATAATAGAGTAGAACTAAACCACATCGAATTCAGAGACCATGATGATTTATCTAGTGAAATCTACGCAAAAGTTGAAGATCTATTTGGTATAGCTGATGAAAGTGACGATAAACCAATAGGAGTAGACTCCAATGGTGTACCAAGCGAATAGTCAGTTATAAACACGGAATATCAAGGTCGCTGGCCACACAAAGTAGCCCAGTAGTAAAACGTACCTTGTATTCCATGGAGTGTCCGGCTTAAATGCAAACCACTAATAGGGTCTGGACGGCGAAACCACCCTAGCACTCCAAAATATAGTTGTATTCTTTGCGCGGAATGAAAATGAGTGTCCGCGGTTTACAACTCGAGAGATTGATAGTCAAGAAAGTGAGGATAAAACAGTTTGCTATCCCTCACCTCTCAGCCTAGACGGGAATACACGGTTGCGCTCGTGCTGAAAACAAGTCTAGGTCACGTCTCCAGAGATAATAACCTTTACGTGGTTGGAGATATAAGTAAATATATAAATTTGAACAGCGAAGTCAATGAAGTATATTGAAACTAATAATTATCAAACGTTAGCTATGTTAAACTATTAGCTACGTGTCTGTGAGCTGGTGAGGGATCGTTATGAACTCAGGGAGCAGACTAAATGTGAACTAGGTGGTAATGTGTGAATTGGTACGATGAGTTTATACTCGAAGGATGCAACGAAACACAAATGTAGGATAAAGCGATTAAAGCAAACTCTAAGGTTCGCGATGGAATAGTAGTTAATTCATGCTATAGAAGTCGAAGGGATAAGGTTTTATAGAACCACACCTACGGTTCACAACAGCTTGAAATGGAAAAACATCCGCGTCTTGGTACCCAAAGTACGCCGGTGTGTTGCCTGACGAGGTGGGAGGTTCGATTCCTCCCTAAGCTGCAATGGAGTGTCCGGCTTAAATGCAAACCACTAATAGGGTCTGGACGGCGAAAACACCCTAACACTCCTATCACAAATTAAATACGAATAAAGTAAGATAATAAATATATGAAGACAATATATGAAAGACTCAACCCAGATATTCTGGCGAGTATAAAAAAAGATAAACAAAAATATCCTTATACAACAAGAGCTTTAGTTTTAAAGCTTAAATCCACCGAATATTGGGACGATTTAACTGTAAGTGATATTAGAGCAGTATTAATACACTCTCATGTAAGTATGATCGACATTCAACAAGATATACTATGGGGTGATAAATTTTTAACAAATGAGTAAAAAGAAACAAGTAAAACCTGAATGGTTTAACGGTGTTGTATACGAAAAAGGTACAACAGTACAGAATAGATTCGGAGGAGAATCTTATGAGTTAAACGCACTAGAACTTAGTATATATGATTTTATTATAGGCGCTAGTGACATGATAGAATTAGGTATGCACCACGATAAACTAATTATAGATCTTAGAAAAGGTTTAGACTGGTTTAAAGAGCACAACGCGAAAGCATATATGGTTTTATTGGATTAAGTATGTTAAGTGGAAGTGAAGTAATAATAGCTTATATAATATTCTTTATATTAGCTACAATAAATGTAAAAAAGTGGAAAAAATATGGCAACAAGAGCAATGATAAGCATAGCTAAACGTGAAGAAGGAGTATCGTTTAGTGAAATACCAGAGAGGACAATTGTGGACATTTACCACCATTGGGATGGATATCCTGAAGGATTAGGTGTGACACTAGGGTGGTATCTCAGTGGTAAAAAGATAGTTAATGGAATAAGTAGCGCAATGAACGAAGATTTAGTACACAATGGTATGGGTTGCCTAGCGGCGGCACTTGTGGCTCACTTGAAAGATGGCCCAGGTAATGTATATATAGAACCTAGAGAATCTCATGGTTGGATAGATTATGAGTACTATATATGGGGAGATGAAGGAAAAACTATATATATTAGTATATTTAGTAATGATAAGTGTATATTTGTTGGTGAACCTGAGGATTTACTAGATAAATATGACAGTAATTACTAATCACAAACTAAATACGAACACTTATGGATAATATAAAAGATGAAAATTTACAACGATTGGGTAAATATATAGCTCAAGAGCTTATTGATCAAGCGTTGATGACGGAACGTGGGGATTGGATAGAAACCAACATTAAAGACCACGCTATAGGAGAATTAGCACGATGTATGACTCTTCAAAACCTATACCTAGACCGTGAAGAGTATGAAAAATGTGCTATAATGAAGTTAAGAATACAAGATATAAAGTCTATGTTAAAAATAGATGGAGATCTTGACATAAATTTAGAAGAAGATGATGAAGATTAAACCAATGTTAGCTTACCCAGTGAGTAAGAAACCAATAGATTATAGTAAACCAGTGTTTATGCAACCAAAGATGGATGGTGTTAGATGTATTATACAATACGAGAAAACAGGTCCTAACTTTATGGATAAAGGAAAAGTTGTAGCATATTCTAGAACAGGTAAAGAATGGAAGAATATCGACCATATACTTGAAGAATTGCATACATTTTTCTGTTATAACCCTACTGTCATATTAGACGGTGAACTGTATAATCATGATTTTAAGGACAATTTTGAGGAAATCATATCTATGGTCAGAAAAACAAAACCAACTGACCAGGACCGTCTTAAATCACGCGATAACGTACAATTTCATTGTTATGATATAGTGAATAGACGAATGAAGTTTAGTACACGTGATAAATGGATTGCTGGTAAATTACCAACAAGTTATTGTGTAAAACATGTGATTACTTTGCACGTATCTGATGAGTTGAGTTCCAAAACTGGACACCAGATGAATTTAGATGCAGGTTACGAAGGTTCTATTGTAAGACTAGATGGTCCTTATGAATGTAAGCGTTCACATAATCTTAGAAAATTCAAAGATTTTCAAGACGCGGAAGCTACGATAGTTGGTTATGAAGAAGGTAAAGGCAAAAGAACCGGTACGCTGGGCAAGTTTTTAATGCAAGATGATGATGGAAACAAATTCGGATGTCCACCAGGGAAAGGTCATAATTATAAAGATCTTGCGGTAATGCTTGCTAATATCCACGAATACATGGGTCAGCGTGCTACCTTCTACTTTTTCGAAAGAACTAAGGCGGGATCGTACCGCCATCCACTATATAAATGTATAAGAAATTATGAATGAAGAGTATAAATGCGCATTCTGCGATAAGAATATGACAGAAGAAGATCATCACTTTTGTGAGATCTGTGGGGAATGCAGAGAAGATAATGAATTATGAGTAAAATTTTAGATGTGTTATACACAGCAGATGATAGAGAAATATACTGGATACACGAGAATGGTCCAGAAGATAGTTTAAGTCCTGATGATTTATATGTAGATGAATATGCTTTTTTAGATGAAGTAGAACAACTAGTGGCATCAGGTGAAATAACAAGAGATAATATAACAAATTATACTTGTTTTGAAGAAGAAATTGAAGAATATTTTAAAGAATACGAAAATGAATAACCCTTGGAAACAAATGACACCTATGTTAAAAAAATATGGGTATACAACAGAACAAATTAACGAAATGACTATGGAAGAGTTGTTTGAAATACTAGCACAAGATGAATAGAGATTATAAAACTGAATTACAAAGAATAGCTGATTCACTAGAAAAATTAGTAAAAATACACGGAGAACATATGAAGGTAAGTGTATATAATAATAATGGATCTTGGACAGGAAATAAAGAAAACGGATGGTATGAGAAAGAAATTAATACTAAGGATTGAGAAACAAAACTCAATTAACAAATATAAATATAATAAAGATGATTCTAAAAGAATCATTATAGGAACATTAAAACCAAACTGTGACAAAAGCCTTAAATAATACTATTAGTAATAGGCTAATGTCACAAACAACACCACATGGATAGAAGATTTAAGTATTTATGGAATAAACAGGTAGTGTATAGACGCTATCCTATAACCGATGTGCCCGATGAGGAAACCGAACATTATATGTTTTATAAATCAGGCACATATGAATGTTATGATTTATTTAGAAGTAAAGCTAAGATCACAACATGGAAATCATTTTATTGGCACATGATGGTATTATGGCATCTAAATCCTGAATGGGAAGATGCTGACGCTATGGAAGTAGCAACATATTTAGCGTATAAACCAAATGGTTTCACCACGTTTAATATGAATAAGTGGAATTTATCTAGACTAGTATATGAAGTGTCTGTATTGGATCTAGATAAACCTCCACGAAATAAACTTAGAAAAATTATATTTAAACCAGATTGTGGATTAGATAAGACAGAGAAATTACGAATAGTAGGTAAATTAATAGGTAGATTAAGAGGTGTGCAAAAGGAAGATTTATATGAAGCTATGATACAAACTAATTACGAGGGTGATAAGATAATAATATCAAAGCTTGCGAAAATGTTAAATGTGACACCAAGAACAATACATCGTCATATGTGTGACGAATTAAAGAAAGAAAAAGAAATATTAAATGAACAAATATAGAATATTTATAGACATGGACGGAGTTATTGCTGATTTTGAAAAAGGTCAAGAGTGTCAAGGCTATAAACTTAGTAAGAGACCAGATCTTTTACTAGATTACAGAACACTACCAGTAATAGATGGTGCTATAGAAGCTGTAGCCAAGCTAAATGCAGACCACGAGGTTTTTATAGCATCAACTCCTCCTTGGACTAGACCTGATGTATGGGGTCATAAACGTGAATGGATTGGAGAACATTTTCCATATTTAAAACGTAGAATCATACTAACACATAGAAAAGATTTATTAATCGGAGACATTTTAATTGATGATTCCAGGTATAGAGGACAACCAGACTTTCAAGGTGAATGGTTTTGGTTTAACAAAAACTGGAATAATAAGAATTGGGAAGCATGCATAAAATGGATCTATAAAGAATATAAGAAATGAAGAAATATCACGTACAAAACTATGTAAGGTGGAAAATGGATATGAAAGCTTCTATAGCTAGATTACCAAATTTTCCTTACGAAGATTTAAGTAGAGATCAATTGATAACTAAATTTTTACCATTAGTAGAAAGTTTATCAATGAAATTCTCCACAGCTCAATCAGCCAGTGGAGTTATGAGTATAATGGATTTAATACAAGAAGGCAATTACGGTTTATGCGCTGGAGTCGATAGAATAGATTGGGATACAATTCTAGCGTCTAAAGATCAAGAAAAAACATTAAAATCATTTTTAGCAAAAAGAATTAAAGGAGCTATAAGAAGAGGAATCGACACTAATAGAGGTAGCATGAGAATACCGGAGCATAAACTCAACGAGATACGTAAAGATTTTGGTGAAGACCGCAAAGCAGTAGAGTTGTTTTTTAATTCAGTGTTTACAAGTTTAGATGCTGGTACACCAGAACAACAAAACGCTGCTTATAATATACCTGAAGTAAAAGAATATAATAAAGAATTATTATCAGCTTATGTTAGAAGCTTAATGTTGCAATATTTAAATCATAGAGAGTTTCAAGTGTTAAGATTATCTTATGGACTTGATTGTGAAAAACACTCAGCTAAAGAAATTGCCGAAATATTAGGTATAAAAGGTAGTAGTTCTTATGTGCGAATTTCACAGCTGAAAAAGCAAGCTATAACTAAATTAATAAACAACGTTAAACACTCGCAAGTAGTTGACTACCTGTAAGTTACAAGTGATTCACCGATGTAAATAACGATTTTCTCGTGTGATTATATATATAGACCAAATAATTAAACCAATGAAGAAATTAAACCAAAAATTAGCAGTCATACAGACTGAATTAAAAGCAAAAAAATCTTCGTATAATTCTTTCGGGAAATACTATTTCCGAAAAGCCGAAGATATACTCGAGGCAGTAAAGCCTTTCTTACTACGGGAAAGTGTGTCAGTTAGAGTCGATGAAGAATTGATTCACGATACACCACCTACAATTAAATCAACAGCCACCATTTCTGATGGCGAAAATTCAATACAAGCTACAGCAATAGTCGGTGTAGACCTTCAGCAAAAAGGTATGCAAACGGCTCAACAATTTGGAGCGGCTTCATCTTATGGAAAGAAGTATGCGTTAGGCAACTTATTTCTAATTGATGATACAGCTGATGCTGACTCGACTAATGGTCATGGGAAAGCAGCCCAACTTGTGAGTAAAAAGAAAGTATTTGAAAATGGAGCTGAACTTCCAAAAGCAAATAAACATTCTATGACTAAACCCAAGTGGGAGAAGGCTATTGAGTTTGTAAAAGGAGGAGGAAGTATTACTGCCATCGAGGCTAAATATCATCTCACAGAAGGGGAGATGAAACATTTAAAAGAAATAAAAGTCAATGTATAAAAAAGAAATACTAAAAAAATTAAAACAGGACGAACATTACTATGGAGAATATGGTAAGCGTTTCTTGAGTAATTCAGATATATCTATATTACTTAAAAATCCTAGAAAGCTAAAGGAAGATAAACCAAAGACATCAGCAATGGTGATAGGAGGCTATTTTCACACAGCAATACTAGAACCCCATAAGCTAAAGAGTTTTAAGATTATAAAGTCTAGTACTAGGAATACTAAAGTATATAAAGAGATGTCCGGAGGAGAGATCTGCTTACTTCAACATGAGGTTGATAAAATAGAATTAATGAAAGAAGCTGTTATGGATAACAAGATTTGTAGAGAACTAATTAACGGTCCAGATCCTTATAGCGATGGTACTATTGAATACGAAGTACCAGGAGTCGCCGATCTACTTGGAAACATGTGGAAAGGGAAAGCAGATATTGTTAACCACGATGAGAAACTTATAATAGACCTTAAAACAACTAGTGATATTGATAAGTTTAAATGGTCAGCTTCTAAGTTTAACTATGATAGTCAAGCTTATATCTATAGCAACCTATTTGGTTACGAGATGTTGTTTATGGTAATAGACAAAGAAACATTACAAATAGGTTTGTTCGACTGTTCTCCAGACTTTTATTCTTCTGGTGCAGAAAAAGTACGTAAAGCTACTGACGCGTACGAGCTGTTTTACAAGACAGATGATTTTGACAGTAAGCAATATTTAATAACCAAAACCTTATAAACCATGAGTAAATATAAGATGAAAACCTGTAGTATATCAGGTAGAAAATTTAGAGCAAATAATAAAAACTTTTACGTCAATAATAGCTCTAGTGACGGATTACATCCATACTCCAAGCAAATGGATAACTTAAGAAGAACATTAGGAGTATCTGTAAACAAAGTAAAAGATTTAGTTAACTTAATAAATGGATAAATATGGCAAGTATAATAAAAACTTCTATAAATCTTTCTGAAATACCGAAAGATAAAATATTCGTAGGGAAGAAAGGAAAGTACCTACCAATAACAATAACACTAAATGACGAGGTTGACCAGTTTGGTAATCAAGGTCCAGTGGTTGTTGAGCAAACTAAAGATGAGAGAGAGGCTAAACAAGCTAAAACTTATTTAGGTAACGCTAGAGTAATTTGGACGAACGGAGACAATGTAGCTCCAGCCCCAAGAGATAATCAACCAGCAGCGGCTGCACCGGCACCTGTTAAACCAGAGGATTTACCATTTTAATATGAATATAGAAAACACAGAGATCAATGGATTCTTGATTGACCAATTCAATCAATACAGTCTAAAACCTGGAAGTACTCAGGGCGTTTGCCCTTTGTGCTCTCACACTAGACAACCTAAAAATAGGAAAGCACAATGTGCTTCTTATGATTGGGAACGTGGTCTCGGCACTTGTCACAACTGTGATACTAGTTTTCAATTACATACTTACCAACGTAAGGGTAATGCAACTAGAGAATATGTAAAACCAATACCGGTTGAAGTATTCGAACCAGTTAAAGACAAGGCTGTTGAATGGTTTAAAACTAGAGGTATATCTCAACAAACGTTAGATGACTTAAGTGTTACAACGGGTGAAGAGTTTATGCCTCAAACAGGCCAGAAAGAAAATACTATACAATTTAATTATATTATGGGTGATGAACTCGTTAATATAAAGTATAGAGATGGCCGAAAGAATTTTAAACTATATAAAGGTGCTGAAAAGATATTCTACAATATTAATAGTATTGTAGGATATGACTGGTGCGTTATCACTGAAGGTGAAATGGATGCTTTA
>Ga0208158_1000065_pt1 | contig 49984 bp, 80 predicted proteins | sample 8_EtaG_FD_184081 | JGI IMG/M metagenome (GOLD analysis project Ga0208158, IMG submission 184081) | Marine viral communities from the Subarctic Pacific Ocean - 8_ETSP_OMZ_AT15162 metaG (SPAdes) (version 2) | ecosystem: Environmental > Aquatic > Marine > Oceanic | place: Pacific Ocean | collected...
GGCGGTCGTCTTGACGAACAGCCTGCCAACCCCATGCGCTCGGGATTGGAAGGGCAGATCAGGCCAAGGTTTCCAGGATCGATCAGGTGGCAGACCCCGTCAGCTTCCAGACGTCTTGACCCGCAGTGGCGAGAGTACCTATCTGAACCCACACTTTGTCGAGGAGATGATGGGTTATCCAATCGGGTACCTCGTTTAAAAGCACTTGGCAATACCATAGTGCCGGCTTGTGCTGCCGTTCCTCTTCAGAGAATCAAACACTTATCCACCTACCCCCACTATCACCATGGCGAAGGAAGCATCACTTGAACCTCTCAATAGTAAAGAGGTTGAGCAATTTCTAGAAGGTCAACGTCGAGCTCAGCAAGACTCCGAATGGAAAACTGCTACTGGAGTAAAACAAACAATGGCCAAGCTAGATAAACTTCAAAAGAAAAGAGCAGCTGCTAAAAAGCGTAAGCCTACCTTTCGGGAAGCATGGGCTAACCGATTCACTCACCAACTACTAGGTCGAACTATTACTGGACTTAGGTATATGACTAAAGAAGAATGTGATGACTTTGGCTGGAGCAACTCAACACTTGTTCTTGTTTTATCTCTTGGTTCAAGACGTGATCCTGAAACAGATATATTCCTTATTCCTCAAATGGATGATGAAGGTAATGATGCTGGAGTTCTAAACTTTACTCCAATCACACCTAAGAAATGGGACCTAGAGAACTTCGAGGAACTGGCTCCAGTTCTGCCGAGCTATGACCTAGAGAAGACCGACCATTGGATGAATGACAAGAAGTCATGAGTCGTTGGCACAAAAACCCACAGGATCCAGATTGGATAGGATCTGGTCCTGACTTCTACAAGAGAGGATCATTCCATAACAAGTTAGGGATGTGGCTCATGTGGAGCTTCTATATATGGACAGCTCTTATGATTATTCGTCTTATCGTTGTACTCAATTTAAGGAGCTAGGATTATGAATGGCAAAAAATGGAATCTTGAATGCCTAATTGAAATAACTAATAGATATAAGACTCATTTGAATGAATCTTTACTATCAGTTAAAGGCTATCCAGAAGATGAAGAAACTTTTAGAGAAGAAATTGAATATATAAACAGAGTTGTAAAAGACGTAAAAGAGGAATGGCTATGAAGAATTTAATCAGAGCCTTTATGGAATCCATCTCTATCCTCACTATCCTCTATGTCATCTTCTACTGAAATCAAACTAGGAAACAAGGAGTGCTTAAGGTATTGGGCACTCCTTAAAGACACAGAAAATCTAGGCCAAGCAGTTGAAGCTGCTATGAACCTAGATTTAATTGCTGATTTACGTGGATCTCAAAGATTATCAGTTGAGCAATGGACTCAAATACTTGAGGACGTGCTCATTTATGAAAATCTAATCTAGCAAGCACAAAGTGCTCTAGATTTTGCCATAGAAAGTTGAGCATCATGTAGACGCTGCAACTTCCGCATCCTATTACGGATGAGAAGTAAGTTGTTCATGCTATACCTATGCGTAAGCTACTTTTCTTACTGGCTTCGAATAGCTAAGACCTCTGTAGGTTAGCTTGACACTTGGTGTCTTGACTGCTGTTTTAGACATGGATTAACTCCAGTAATCAGTGCCCCCGTCGTATGACACTGGGTGGGTGCAACCTCTCATAAAGGTCCGACGATTATACCTATATCCTAACAAACTGTATCAATAGATACTGTATCACCCTGATACCATTTATTAAATCTTAATCTTCTACGAAGTTAGGAATTGGTGGTTGATCAGGAACAGGCACTATCTCTTTGTAGATAGGCGGTTCATATGCAGGAGGGTGAGGTAAAGGTATAAATCTCGGACGAGGGCGTAGCAATCTGAACCCGTCATACAATGTATATTCCACTCTATCCACGCTTCTACTGAGACGACGATAAGAATTAGCCATCATAAACTGACCAGTTACAACCGCAACAGTTGCTATACCCCAGAAGATGTAGTAAGCCTTGGATTTCACTTGCTTGTATTCGTACTCGTTCTTATCCATGGTGAAGTTGATCGATATCACATACTGTACAAGTTATGTAGATCCTATCAACTTTTCTTAGTTAAGATATTGCATCACTATTCCAGCAGGTATAAGATAGTAACCCAGCGGAAAATAAATGATCAGAAAAAGAGCAGTCCTCATCAATTATTTAACTCACGAAGTCTTAGATCCCAACTATCAACCCTTGCTAACGTCTCGGGAATTAACAGAGGGGAATAAAAACCTAGAGAGAAAGAGATTGATGTGGCGCTTGCGGTGGCTTAATAAGGTTATTAATATCTCAGGAGAGGCGGAACAAAAAGAACATGCTCAATTGCAATTCAGCACTCCTAGCCATAGCGTCTGAGTTCGTAGGTAAATTTGCACCGTATCAATCAATAGAAATTACTCCTGCTCCAACAGGAGGAGTTTATATTGCGTCTACTGACAATGGCAAAGTTGCTTGCTTAGCTCATGATCCTAGTGCAGAAGGAGATGAATCAATCATCCTATTACCTAATAGCGATTTGATTAAAGCGTCACGAGGAGTCAAGACTGCCGAAAGATCTATTTCAATCAATGGCAATATGGCCATGGTTACTACTCATAGGAAGTCAACTTCTGAATCAAAGGAAATTCCTTTCCACCGAAGCACTAGTGATTTTCCTAAGTTATCTGGTGCAATCAAAGATTGTATCGCTAGATGGGATGAAATAGGTAAGAGCTCTGCAACTGCTGGTAGGTATGACATTACTTACCTCCAACGAGCAATCAAGAGTTTGAGTTCCATCAACTCATCGGTAACCTTACACTCCTTCGATGGTGGTCCAATGAGGATCCAAGAATCATCAGGCAATATTGTGATCTTGGTAATGCCACAAATTGCTTTACCTATTCCTCCTGTTCCTGATTGGCTGAGGCAATATTCTCAAGGGGCACCATCTGTGGTGTAACGAAAAGTTGCATACCCCATATACAGCGTTAGGCTGAATTGCCCACATAAGTAAATAGGTTGTCTACTGCAATCCTTACTGTTGCTTTAGGTGCGACCCCAACTCAAGTTGTTGTTAATGGACAGGAGTTTCTTGAAGCTCCTGCTGTTGCCAGCACACCTGAGCCACTACCAGTCATCCTAAGAGCAAGAGCCACCACCAATACGGGACCAGCTTCCCGATTCCAAGCTAAGAAACCAGACGAATTTGTTTTGGTTACTGGTGCTTTATCCCTCGGGGAAAAAGACACAGAGCACGATGGTATCCCCATCATTACTATGACTTCTATTTGCGATGCAAACAAAGATCAATTCATCAACGAAGCGATGTTTGTTGGACGTTTTTCAAAGGATGGAAAACCAGCAGAGAAGTCAGCTAGTCGTAGCATTGCCGTCAACAGATATGTTGCAGGTAATCAACTTACCGACTGGTACAGAGTAAGAGGATACGGTAATTGGAAAGAACGTATTCTTGACTATCCGAAAGGAAGTTTAGCTGAGGTATTGGGTATGCTGACACCACAGAAAGATGGTAAAGGCAAGCTTTATACAGAAGTTAAATGCCGACGTATTCGTATTCACGAAAGAACTAAGGGAGGTGGAGCTGCTAATCCAGCTAAAGATACCTCCGCTTCAGGTTATGCACATGAGGAATTCATGGGTAATGAAGATCCTGGAGATATGCCTGCCCCTCAATCTTGGAATTAAACTATGGGATTCTTTCCTCCTGACCATAAGTTCGCGACTGAATCAGCGAGCAATTCAACCACTAACGAAAACAATGATAAGTTCTATGCTCCTGGCAAGGAACTAGATGATGGTGATTCCCATCAGATCATTGTCTGTGGTGGCTTCGATACTGGCCACGTTATTAGTGGTTACAAGTATTTTAAGAACGATGGTCAACCACATACCACTCCTTTCTCTGAAGGTTATCCAAAAGATTACAAGGAGGATATTGGTCTTAATTATGATGCTAAGTTCAACCGCAAGGTTGAATATGGCAACCATACAGAAGACGACCTCGACAAGCCTAAACAAATACTTAGCTTTGTTGGCTACATCAAAGAGAAGAAAGACTTTTCCATTATTGAATTCAATACAAAAGCTTTACGTACTGCTCTAGAAGAAATCCTTTCAATGGACTCTTATGAAGTTAGTGAAGAAGGTGTATACAATTTCATGATGAAACTTTCACGTAAAGGAAGGAAGACAGACACTGTTTACACTTTGACTCCTGCACCACTAAAGGCACCAGCAAGAACTGCTGTAGCAAAGAAGTGGGCAGAGATTAAAGATAAGTGGTATCTGCCAGCTCTTTACGATAATGCTGATCCTTTTGCAGGTAAACCAGCCGAAGCAAAGACACGAGGTCTTCCGCCTACTCATAGAGATGCACTAGGTGCCGACCATGAGATCAAATCATCATCCGAAGAAATCGGAAGTGATTGGGTCTAATGCAAGGTTTCATTGTTCTCTTTTGTGTGATCATCTTGATCTACATTCTCTTGCGTAATATCCACTTGAATTATTAATGCAAGATTCCATTGCTCTTTCATCTCTCCGCGAGGCAACTTGCGGTAGAGATGTAAAGCACATCATCGACACCTATGGTCAGGCAGAATGTAATAAAGCTTGGAAACAATTAAGCCCTGTTGAACGAGCCTCATTACAGCTAGCCAATTTTTTTCACGGAGAAATTATCCATGACTATGCAGAACCCCGACGGGAAGAATCAATACCAGATCCAGTCAGAGATACTCGACCATCTAAAGATGAATGGTGAATACCTGAGTATTATGTCTAAGCAGTTAGAAGATATTAAATATTTACTTAATGGATTCACTTCAGGAGGAGCCAGTCTTAATGGCTATCTTCCTGATTCGTCTTTATTGGCATACTTAAGTTTGATAGGTCCTGCACTTGCAAGACATTTAGATAAGACTATAGGCCTAGAAGAAATATTGAAAGGAGGTGTGCATCTTTCTACTCGAATGGTAGAAGAGTATGCTGCATACCAATCCGAACGACAACCAATCGATACTCTCAAGAATTCATTAGAGTTTCTAGGGCAAACTGAATCTGAATAACATTTGGGCGTCTGTCTGATCTCACTGCATGAGGGTTTATTGTCCTGCCTTCACTAAAGAAAGCAACTACTCGGGCTATGTGGTTGGTACTAACAAGTTGCACAGTAATGCACTCTTGTTTCTTTCAATAGTGACTTAACTTATAGGTGTCCATCGAGACCAGTTAGTAGTTCCAACGGGGTTAGACAAGTCCCATTCATAGGGCTAACTGACAAGGATAAATAGACAGTGTAAGTCCCATTTTTGTCGCTAATAGTTACAAACTGAAATTAATCGTTACATTAATAGTAGTTATGTAATATTTAATGACTGAACCAACTCGTTTTGAGATTAATGGTGAACGTCATTACGCAACAGACAAAGCAGATAAAGCCTACCCTTCAGTAACAACAATTCTTGGTAAGACTTCTTCCGAAAGAAGTAAGAAGGCACTCTTAAATTGGCAAGCTAAAAACCCAAATGGCGCAATGCTCGCAGCCGAAAGAGGGTCAGCGGTACATGCAGCGTGCGAGGATTATATTCGAGGGAGAGAAATAAAAATAAAAGAAGAATACCTACCATTTTGGAATGGGATGAGTAAACATTTAGATAAATACGATGAATTCATCTGGAGCGAAATGCCACTTAGGCCTGAATGGAATTTCTGTACAGGAGAAGATGGTATTAGCAGAGTATGGAGTCATAAATATATGTACTGTGGTTGTCCTGACCTTCTAGGTATTCGCAACGATACAGTGATTATTGGTGACTTCAAGACCTCTAACCAACCCTACTGTCGCTATTACCCAACCAAGGAAGCTAGCAGAGAAAATAGATCTCTCTTTACCGGTTGGAATAAGTTCAATAAGTGTGCAATGCAATTAGCAGCTTATGCTCAGGCCTGCAAAGAAACTCTAGGAGTTGAGGTTAGTTGTGCGGAGATTATTGTCTCTACACCTGAGATTGACCAAAGTTTTATTTTAAATAAAAACGAACTTGCTAAATTCCTAACCAAATGGCTCCAGAAAGTTCGTCGCTATCAGGAGATAAAAGAGGAAGAAAGCAAAGCCAAACATATCTTGAAAGAATTAAAGGAATCAGAAGATGCCAGGGATCATTTGACCAGTAGTGATGTAAGCACCGATACCAGCAACAAAACCGATCATTGCAAGGCGACCGTTTAATAGCTCTGATTGTTCTGATAAAGAACCAGCTTCAATAACTTCAGGAGCTACCTCCTTACCAAACATGTTCTGCTTGCCGTATTCAGTAGTCGTTGTCATCGAACCTAAAGAAAATATTACAAACTAAGTATAGCCACTAGGTAATATTACTTACTCTTATACCGTCCATTAAGAATTTTAATAAAAATCCCCCTAGGAAATGCAGAAACCTAGAGGGACAATGCTCGCGCTTCAGAAGAATACACGCTTGTTTAATCTTTGGCAAGATTACTTATATTTTTGAGAATTCCATCAGGCTGATAAAACTGTTGTTTATATATATCTGAATTCCGATAGTCGAACGATTCCAGTAATCCCACTTTTACTTTTAAGACTTCTCTTAAGGAGAAAGTTTCCATAGCTGGAACCATGTTCTCCTCTACTGCAGTAAGATCACTTAGCACTAACCAATACAATCGTTCTTTTTCTTCATCTGTTAGTAACGAACCTTTTATTGACTCATATCTAATCCTAAAGCTATCTGTATAATCTGTGTACCTCAGCAAGTCCTCAACGGCCTGAGTACCTATATCATCCTCAACATCGTCAGGATATATAAAAATCTTTTTCTTTGGATCATGCACATTGCGCAGTCTTCTCGGACTACAACTGACCAAGAATAAACCCGCCAACTGTTCACTGAAAGGCCTTCCTCCTTCTAGGAGACTACTTGCAATCTTTTCGGAATAACCAAGAAGTGATAGAGGTATCCTCTTATCTGAGAATGCCCAATCATTAACACCTAACTCTTTCAGTTTATTTAAGCCTTCTTTAATATCAACAATCATGGTACCACTCCGCTAAATCCTCTCCTACTTCAGAGCCTTTCTTAGCTCCGAAAGCAGTAGCAAAACCAGATGCAACCCAACCGATAATAGGTATGGAAGAAACGGAAGGAGCGATATACTCAGAAGCTGCCGCAGCGCCAACCGCAGCCCCAACTCCTGCTCCTGCTCCGGCTTTCTTGAGGCAAGCGATTTGTTTTTCAGTAAGCTTTCCGTCTCCTGATTGAGATTGAAAGATACCTGGTCCTATCAAATGTTGATGACCCTCCATTGTGTATTGCTCTAGTTGATAGATTTTCTTATCCTTCTTACTACCAAATAGACCTCCTTGAGGAACCACGATATCCTTACGCATCTCCATCACCTTCGGATCATTCATTCGATGGGTAATGCTATAGCCATCCTTGCTCGCATCAATTGTGTACTGACTATATGGTCCAACAGGAAGATCAAATCTAGGTAGACCTCCTTCTTTATTGGCTAGCAAGTTAATCATCCAGAGATGGGAAAGACCAAACGTCCCTCCTACTAATACAATGATTGTTCTTTGCAACCAATGATTATTTGTTAACGTCATAAAAAATAAACATTTAAATAAATTTTAGAATAGGAAAGCAAGATTGCAATCCCTCGAATATTAGGCATACTTTCTTATGCAGTTGTTCAAAAGTAAACCCGAAGTGAAAGAAACTCCAAAGCTAATACTGACAACACCTCTAGGTGGTACTGTACACACCTACCCCATCACTGGAGGTAAGACCACTTTTATAAGACACCTAGCCTGCTACTTAGGTTCTTGTAGATTTTGTAACGATTTAGAAGAAGCAACTCACCATTTAAAAGAGGTAGAACCACGTGTATAAAATTGAATTCAGCGTCCACCCCACGCTGAAAGATAAGCCCAAAGTATGGGCTTCTTCTTTTGGGCAGAACTGGAACAGGAAGAAAGGAACTTTATTGGACTTACGTGAACACGTAGGTCATGGAGGTGCTTTCATACCAGCTGCGATGATTTCCGGACATCGCAACAGTGCAGCATTTGATCACTCTGATTTAGCAGTGGTTGATATAGATAACGGTTTAACACTCGACGATCTAAAAGCTCACCCCCTCGCTCAAGTAACGGCATGGGTTTATACATCTGCTAGTCATAACCCAGCAGAAAATAAACATCGCTTCAGGGTTGTATTCCAATTACCACAAAGAATATCCGACGGAGAACTTTACCAATCCATCACAGGACTTCTTATACAATCATTAGGAGGGGATGCTAATTGCTCTGATCGTTGCAGGATTTTCTATGGCAATAGTCGTGCTCAACATCCTATTTGGCAGCCGAAAGCAATACTACCTCAATCTTTTATAGAAGATGCAGTCTCTCATGCGGCACGCCAACGTACCACTTATCATTCTCAATCAGCAGATGTAGATGAACATTCCATTAACCTTGCTGCTTACTGCCTCGAGCATGTACTGGAGCCAACCTCCGACGGAGAAAGAGATCAGTTTTGTAACATCACCAGAGCAGCCAGCACCGGTGGAGACTCATTGTTTTCCTACTGGTCCGATTGGGCATCCAGAGGACATCACGGAAAGGGAAAGAACTCTTCACAAACCTCCGAGAAATTCTTCAGAGGATGGAGGGGGAGATCCCTCGCAACAATCTTTTGGGCTGCCGATACCCAACAACCCGGTTGGAGGAAGTCATTACCTCCCGAACTAAGAGGAGGTACAGGAGATTTTAAGCTAGGCGTCTATGGAGATTCATTCGCTGGTTATGCACACGAAGATTTCTTGGGGGAGCCAGAGAATGTCGAGCCAGTAGAACAATCCCAAGGTTTATTTGATAAGGAGAAGCCTTGGACTCAAATAGCGGTTATCGAAAAACCAAATGAAGAAACTGAACCGGCTGAAGTCTCTACATTTGACTATGAAGATGTTCCACCTCCTAGGCCAACGACAAGGAGGGAAGGTGATAATCAAGATTTAGTAGAGAGAATTAAAGACCTGCTCAATATTCAATACAACGGTCTGAGATTAAATTGCATGAGTCAGCAGTTAGTCTACGGACCAAAGGATCGTCCTAGGGAAATTCACGATATATCGCAGGCGTATGTTTATATTTCCAGAGGACAAGGACAAGTCTTCCCGAAGACATTAGTATTTGATCTCGCTGGAGTTATTGGCTATGAGAACAGATTTCACCCTGTTAAAACGTATTTGGAGCATTGTGCTGCTAGCTCTGATCCTTGCCCCTATTTTGATCGAATAGCTTCAGAGATCTTAGGGGTACCTAAGGATGACATTCAAAATCCAATGATGCCAGACGGTAATCTCTTGGCAGATGTCATTATGAAAAGATTCTTAATTGGTGCAGTAGCTAGAGTCTTATCCCCTGGATGTCGCCATGACTGGATGCCTATTCTCATTGGCAATCAAAACTGCGGTAAGACTACCTTCTTCCAATATCTAACACCTCCATCAGTAGAGGATCTAGGTACTTATCCTTGGGTCGTAACCATGCAGCAAGGAATCGAATACCTCAAAGAGAAACCTCATGCTTTACATGCAGGATTTATTGTTGTCATGGATGAGTTCGAACGTTACTGCAAACGAAAGTATTCAGAAGAATTAAAGAATCTCATTTCAGTATCAGTCGATAGGTCTGCAAGGAAATATGAGAACGAGAAGTCTTACCCTCGTGCATTTGTTTTAGGAGGTGCGACTAACAACACAGACTTCCTCTGCGATCCAACAGGTAATCGTAGGTTTATGCCAATAGTTGTTAAGGGCAAGGTTCCTTCTAAAGAGAACCCCGACCTAAAGATTATTGATTTAGATCGTCTTAAGCAAGACCGCAACTCTATTTGGGCTGCAGCTTACAGGGCTTACTTAGATAATCCAGTGCATGTGTTCTCTAGCTATGAGCTAAGTCATATTGCTGACTATCAAGATTCATTCACTAGAGATACTCCTATAGATGCAGTCGTTACTAGGGCAGTAGACGAGAATAGTAGTGGCTATCATAACGGCCACAAGTATATTATCCTTGCTGATTTGTTTAGTTGGATAGATATTAATGTTGCTCAACAAGGACAAATGAATATTCCTGTTACTGATTGCTTAAAAAGATTAGGTTATAAACCAAAGAGAATCAAAAGAAATACTAAAAGTCAACGAGTTTGGATCGAAGAAATCTGAGACTCTCAAGATTAGATAAATAAATCTCAACTTAAGACTGCTGATATAACTCAATCGGCGGTCTTTTTTAATGAGGCCCTGACACCGAAAGTACCAGGGTCTTTTCTTATTGCTTGTTCTGCTGGAATAAGTCTCATTAAGAAGACCAGGGGTGACACCTTTTTCAAGAACCTCTATTAGGAAGATTAAAAGTTTTTCACTTTTTAGAAGTCCTAGTATTTACATATGTGAAGAAATTAGTTATAAAGAATTAAGAAGAGAAGAATATACTTAAAAAAGTTTATATACACCCCGTCACCCCCGGCACCCTGGTACTATGACCCATCCTATGCTCAATTCTGACAAAGATATTGTTAGTCGGCTAGCATCTAAACCACTAGAAGAATTGACCAATGAAGACATTGTTAATGCAGCCAGACTTCTTATTCGTTATGACGGCGTACCTAGCGGTGAAGATCTTCGAGGTGATATTGTCTTGGCCCTTCATAACTGGAACAAAACTCCCAATCAACTTCATATCAAAGCAAGAGAAATCTGGCAAAGCGGGTGGAGGCCCGGACAGCTCGATGATGACGAAATAGGTTCAGGAGCTGATGTTAATGCAGGGTTATCTTGAAAATAATATATAACTAATAGAATTCGGGTGGTCGTGGACAAAAGGAACGTCTTCCATTACTACGGTACGTGCTTCGTAAGCGTCTCTTGCGTAGGTACAGACTTCAATTCTTTGTTGTCTGTCGTCTTTGTAACCGACAGTGTAATGATCTGATGATGCCATAATCACTGGACATATATTCAAAGTCTAGTGATACCAAGGCTTATGAGCCAATGCTCATATCTTGTTCTGCTAACAGCTCTTCCTGCTCAAATGTTCTTCAGGTCGTCCCATCGACTTGTATTCCAATTGTTCCTCTAAGAATTTAATATGCTCTGTCTTACCTTTAAGTTCGTCTTCAAGTTCTTCAATGTGGTCTTGATAGACAGTAATCATTTGTTCACTAGATAAAAGTTTGGTTTCGAGTTCCCAGTCCACTCATCTGCGCCCCCGAAGAGGAGTTTCCAGTTTCCTGATTCTCACTTCATGATCCTTGATATCTTCTCTTAACATTACTATATCCTTAGAGAGTTCGGATCTAAGTAATTTTACTTCTTTTAAGATTGCTTCCATTCCAGTCTTCATGCTCCCATGAGTGAATGCAATCCTCCACAAGGCACCAGCCGAGGCTATTCCAATAATGGCGGTAACTTCTAACAAGTGACACCTCTGTCCTACATCTACATTCTATATGACTTCTCTTAAACCCCCAAAATCACCACATCATTGGGATCAACGTTTCCTGTACGCAGCGAGAATGTTTGCAGGGTGGTCTAAAGATCCAAGTACAAAAGTTGGAGCTATAGCAGTACGAGACAGGAGAATTTTAGTTCAAGGATATAACGGTCTCCCTGTCGGTATTACTGACTCAGACACAAGGCTCAAGAACAGAGACACTCGGCTAAGCTTGACAGTTCATGCAGAAATGAATTGTGTTGCCTATGCCTCACGTAATGGAGTTTGTCTGTCAGGAGCAACTATGTACATTTGGCCATTCATGGCTTGCAGTCAATGCGCTGCTATTTTAATCCAAGCTGATATTGGCAAGATAGTAATACCAGACTATGTAGAGCCTTATCGTTGGCAAGAATCATTCGATAAAGCTAGAGAAATGTGTGTAGAAGCTGGTGTTTCCGTTCACAAAATTCCAATGGAAGGTGATATAGACGAGGTTGAACATTCTGTCACTGAAGATTAAACTATCGTAACAATTGAATAAACGTTCTTAGGAGAATGTCGGAATTGAAATTGGGTCATCGAGTCACCAACCAATTAGATGGTAGGGATGGATTTATTGTTAGTGCGCCATATAATAAACTCGTTCCTGTTGCTATAGAACAAAGTACACGAAAAGAGTTGTGGCCAGAAAGCCAAGTAAAACTCAAACCTAAAAGAGATCAACTCATAGCAATGGGCGGCAAATATAAAGCACCTCCAGGTTTTCCTCTAAATATTTGATATGGCTCAGTGGGCAATTCCTCCGAAACTCCACTCTACAACTGAAGGTGGTCCGTTATGTTTTCATGCAGATCACAATATTGGATCTAAAGATGGAAGAATTCCACGATACAACGATAGTCATGCCTGCGTTAGATGTGTCAGTGCTTTAACTGAAGGAAGACTCGGACTCGATGTCCATCGTATTGAAAGAAAATACAGACGTAGATTCTTAGAGTTTTGGTCTTTTGTAGAGATCAGAGGCCCTAATGAATGCTGGCCATGGAGGGGTAAATATCATTCAAGATCTAACTCAAGTTATTTTCCTATACCTAGGCATTGGGGATCAGGTAGACAATATTCTGCTCCTAGGGTTGCTGCTTGGTTCACTTGGGGAGACGTAGGTCGTCTACCTATCAAGCCTGTTTGTGGAGATAACAACTGTTGCAACCCCTTGCATCTCAGGATTAAAGGAGTCCCTCATTATTTTCATGACAGGCACATGCAAATCATGGATCTAGAGTTCAGCTCCAATAAACTATGCGGTGAAACTCAACTCTTCTTGGAAACAACTTACGATAAAGATCCTAAAAGATTTGAACAAATCCAAAAAGCTAATAAGATTTGGATAGATTTCAGGCTCGCTGCTAATGGTCCTGTGGATCCTTTGAGTATTCACTCCCTTAAGTCCAAGTTAAAGGAATGAATTAATATATAGGTATTGATTAGAGATTCCAAATGTCTTTTAACGCCAAGCCCGGCCCGAATATTAGTAACTCTGATTGGTCAACTCACAGTTGGAATAAAGGCGGTATACGTGGTAACTATCAAGACTATAGAGACCTGATTGGCGGCGACATACTCTCAGGGTATGGCGACGATAACATATTTTCTAGAGACGAATTAAATGCAATAACCAATACAAAATACGATATTCGCGGAGATGGTAGGGCTCCACATACTGGTAATTATTTTGATCAAGGAGCAGCTACTCAAGATGCAATTGCTCGCTTAATAACTACAAAAGGAATCACAACAACTGATGACATCCTTCAACAGTATGGTTTAAGGCAGGATCAAGCAACTGGAGATATTATTTCTAGTGCAGGTTACAATCACAGCGCGTTTGGTTCAGGTGCAGGAAATGAGGCTACTTGGGAAGGCTATGGTTCCAAGGCCGACTTTGGTGGTTCACATTACTCTTATGGTGATTTCGAAGATGGAAAGATTCCTACATGGAGGTATAAGTATTCTGGCGATTGGACTCCACCTGAGACCACGCCTAAAACTCCTGCTCCACCATATGAAACTCCTGACGATCTGATTAAAGAAAAGGCAGAGTGGGAAGCAGCAACACAACCTAAAGGTCCTAAGGTAGGAGACTTCGGATGGGATCAAGACACATTACCTATAACAGTTGGTGATCTCTTTGGGGATAAACCAGGAGGCAGACTTGGTGTGGATCGCGATGAAGCAGAACGCTATGGCAGTATTCCTTTTGTTACAGCTGGTCAGTACTACGGGAACTTAGATCGTCCTAATACTAGATATGGATCTAAGTTTGGCGGAGGTGGAGGTGATGATAATTTTGTTGGACTACATAAGACTGGTAGCGATTCCTTCGGTGGTTTCCTGAAAGATAATAGTAAATTCAAGGGAGGCAAAACTCTCGCAACTAAGTTGTTAGATGAAATGAGTATCGGCTAGTTGACATATATACAAAGCAGTTAACATATAAGTATTAAGGTTTATTGCAAACGAGATGTCAAGTTCCTCACAAACTGCGCAAGAGAGAACGAAAGAGTGGATCAAACAAACCTATCGCGACGAATTAGGACGTGAGGCAGGGCAAGAAGGCTTGGACTATTGGTCTAAAGATATACAGGGTGGTGCAACCAGAGATGAAGTCTTAGCTAATATTCGTCGCAGTGACGAGAAATGGCTTGGTGATACCTACAAGAAAGAACTTGGCAGAGACTTAGGAGATGAAGGTAGAAATTGGTGGATGGGAGATCTTCGTGGTAAGGGTTCAGGAAAGGAAGACTTGACTTATGGATCAGATAGACCTGTTCAAACTAGAGAACAAGTCTTGGCCAATATCAAAAGATCTGATGAATGGAAAGCTCGCCAAGATCCAGGTGGTGATCCAGGTGGTGATCCAGGTGGTGACCCGGGTGGAGATCCAGGTGGAGACCCTGGCGGGGATCCTGGTAGCGGCAACGGTGAGTATGAACCAGAAGATATTGATTGGACAAAATATAATCCCAATACCTTACCTAAATATCAAATAGATCCTAAATCTCCTGGTATTAGCGCAGCAGTGAGTTACGGTAATAGAGCGACTGATCATTTCTACAGTAAATTCTTGCCTAACTGGAAGAAGACTACTGATCTAGGAACTAGAGAAATAGGTAATTCCCTGCAGAAGACTATGTATGGTCTTGGTAATTGGGAAGATCCTAGTACCCCTGACGACAGGAGCGATGATGTTCTTACTGGATTAAAGATTACTGTTCCTGACTACGAAGATCCTAAAGACTTGTTTGATTACTATTACGACAAGTTATACGGCGACGACGCAAGAAAAGAATAATTGTCATCGTAATAAAAATTAATATTGCTTGACTAGGTATATATTGCATTCATAGGAGTTTTTAACTATCTTTGACAAGATGGTTGAATTACATTAAGTGGCTACTGTTCCTTTTGAATCGTCTTCGGTTAAGAAGATATCTGCAACTGAGATGCCACAACGTTTAGTCTATACAGCCCTATTCACTGCTCGTTTCGGAGGTTTCCTTACAGAAGAAGAACGTCAGGAGGCTGAAGAACAACAGTATTCAGAAGATGCATGTGGTCGTCTAGTTTCAGATCACTACAGGAATACCAGTCATAGGTCTCCTACATGGATGATGTATTCCTTCTTGGAGCACCCATCTATATCTTTTCAAATAAGAGCAGATCATCGTACCTTATATGAATTAGCTTTGGAAAGTAATGACATAGTTTTCGCAAATCAACCTCTAGAAGAAGTAGGAGAAGAGACTCAGATAGCTATCCACGAGAAGGATCTACCTCTAGAGACACTATTCAACGTGAGGCCAGTAGGAAATTACCCAGATCATAAAGGTAATAGGCATCCATGGAGTGAAGACGACAGGGAAGATCAATTATCATTTGGATTATCTACAGCAATTGACTATAAAACTAAGACTGATGCAGGTGTGTCCAGTCAGCAAGCAACGCAATGGTTGACTATGAATATATTGCAAAACTCAATAGCTTCAGGTAGTCTGCGTGCATGGCTACAACTGCTAGACAGTCATGCCAGATCTCATAAAACATATGAGATGAAATCTGTGGTTTCTAAAATCTCGGATCAGATTCAGATTTGGATTCCAGAAATCTACAGCTGGTGGTCATCGCAACATCGATCTAAATTAGACCTTAGAGTTTGACATGAAAAAATTAATAGAGGTTACACGTCTACATGATGGATGTAGTGACTTGATTGATGAATTACAGAAAGATAAAGCAATGCATCAATATCTACCGTACGCACGCGCTATAGAAGAAGCAGCAGATCAATTACTAGTAGATTTCCAACGCATTTATGTAAATGGCAAGACCACAGCCGGTTGAACTATTAGTTAAATTCTTCCCTGAACTAGTAGACAAAACAGTTGCTTCTTCCAATAAAGAAGCTTCAAAAGAATTGAATGTCAGAATTTGTGAAGCAATAATGTCTGACATGATTAGACATTTTGATAATATTAGAAGCTACTTAGGCGATGGAGCAATCATATTAAACCTTCTATCTGAACACGTACAAGACAGATCTAATTATGTGAATGCATATATGATGGAACAGGATTTGAAAGACGCAGAAGAAAATAAAGATTCAACTGTTATCGAATTCTGCAAAGACGCTTTGGAGATATTTGATAGTACAGATTTCGATAAAGAGATCTGTTTTATTTTGCTGGATAATTCTGGTGGCTCCATATTAAAGCTACCTAGAGAGCAACCTGCAAAGAGAATCCAATCCATGATGGATGATTTATAGATGCAAGAACTTCGAGCTGTAGAACGGCCTGATAAATGTAATTTAGCTCCGCCGATAAATGTCGTTCAAGCTGCTCGATCAGTCTTAGGTTCTATTGACCTTGATCCTTATTCGACAAAAGATATTAATCGATTAGTAGAAGCTGCTAGATATTACGACCGAGATGAAATGTCTCTAGAAGATATCATTCATAGACATTGGGAAGTGCCTGGAGAGAAACGTGTATTCGTGGGAGCTCCTACAGGTGCGGCTCTGACAAGAAGATTACTTAATAAAACACTACATGAATATAGAGCAGGCTCTATTAATCACGCAATCCTTTGGGTTGCACATAATGAAGCCTTGATAAGGTCACCATGGGTTTGGGACTTTCCTATCTGTATTCCATTCAGGAGATTAAGACCAACTTGGTGGGATGATGAATTAGAAGTCTTCAGAGGAGTGGCACCTTCTAATTGGTCCGCTATTGTTTATCTTCCTCCACCAGAGTCACATCAACAATTTGATGCGATGGTTTCTAGATTCCATACTGCATTCAATCCTTTAGGTCGAATAGTATTCAACGAATACAGTGGCAATAATGATTGGGAAAAATCTTATCAAGTCACGTTAAAAAAAGCATATAATTATAAATCCTAAATGTCTATATTTGATCCACTATTTGATAGCTCCCCTCAGGAATTCCAGTCTCCTTCAGGACAAAAATTTTTAATGATTAGGTCTATCGTTTACGACTCGTGGATTACATGGAAAGAAGCTTTGCCTGACGACACTAAGCAACACCCACTACTATCCCATGATGTATATAACAATATCGTTGAATTAGCTGGTCGTATACACAAGCTTCATCAATCTTTACCTGGGTATAAACAAACTACGGAGAGCCCATTCCAATTTGTCTTATGGTGGGATCCAACAGATACAGACGAGAATTGGAACTCAGGAAAAGTCTGTCGATTTATGATCAACGATTATTCTTCTGATGATTTAATTCATTACAACTCTCTTAAGAGAGTTACTCGTCTAAAGCTCAATCCCTTAACCAGCAGGCTCGTAGAGGCTACTGCAGTGAACTAAGTTCCTAAGGTAGGATAAATATCTTTCTTGACTTCCCACGCCGCTGAGCGAGCTCCTAAAGCTCCTCTGCCTGCTTCGTCAAATACTTTAGCTTTTGATGCTTGTTCAGCAGAGCGTTGACCAAGGGTAACTATACCTCTGCCACCTCTGTCTAAACTCTTAGCACCTCCAACACTGCCGCCATAAGACTGAGCATCCGAGTTTGCTTTCCTAGCTCGTGCCAAATATCGGCGTACTAAAGCATCCTTATTATTGTTCCTATAAGGGGCACTTGGGTTTCCTCTTAAGGCCAAAGACTTGTTATTAGTTGTTTCATTTTCTATCCTAGGCAAAATGGAACCATGAATGGAGAAGACACGTTTTGACCTCGTCCCTTGGCAAGCTGTTGGAGACATCGCTGACGTTCTTGGCTACGGTGCTCGAAAGTATAGTTCTAATAACTGGTGTAGGGGAACCGAGTGGGGACGCTACTTTGCCGCATTATGTAGACACCTCTTCGCTTGGTGGAGAGGAGAGAACAATGATCCAGAAACAGGCTACTCCCACCTTGCCCACGCCGGATGTTGCCTCCTGTTCCTCATGGAATATCAAAGAAACAATTGGGGAACCGACGACAGATTCACCGGTCCAGACTCCGAAGACTTTACGAAAGGAGATGGCAGATGACTGTTAATACCTTTCTATTAGTATTAATTGTTATTGCCGCTTACTGGAACTTATTGCTGAACATCAGGAGACGATGACTCTTCTATCTTGCTAATAACAAGCGACATATCTAATAATGTATCGATCTTCATCATCATGTCAGCAATATGTTTACTGATGAAAGGTTTCTCAGACCTAGCAGCAAAAGCTAATGCTTCCCTTAGATTCAGTTGAGCATTGTTCAATGCTTCTTCAACTGGCTTAGATAAGATCATTTCTCTTGGAATCATTTTTTCTCCTCTGTTGGGAAAGGTCTTTGATAGTTGATAGGATCTTGTTGCTCAAATTTATCTAATAATGCTGCAGCTTCCTGCATCGCTTTCATGCTCTGCTCGTGAGCCTGTAATGACTGTAATTGCTCGGCAGTGAGCTGCGGAGGATTGTTCAGTGGATTGTTCCTTGGAATAACTGGTTGCTGAATGCTTCTCATTTCTTGTTGCACAGCTTGCATCACGATGGGAGGCACCTTATTCAATGCCTCTGCTACTTCATTCCTTGGAATAAATGTAGGCAAGGCCTTCTCCACTTGTTCTAGCCGTAGCTCCGTCTGACTCTCCCAAGCCGCCGAACGACTTATTCTGTTCCCTGCTTGTTTCTTTATTCGGTTAAAGACGGTCTGTCCACACAGCAATCCAACCGTAGTTGTTACGACTGCTGCAATAATGCTCTCCATTTAATCAATCCAATTGTTTCTTAGTGTATACACATTACTCTCCAGGTTCAAGGACAATTGCATCCATGTCTAATTCCATTCCAACATTTTCCTGAACCGTCTCGAGATAATCTTCAGCATCTTCCCACGTTGGAGCATATCCATTGGTCTCTTCAAATTCCTCAACAGCAGTCTCAGACATGACAGCTATCCCTTCATTCAAATTAAAACTGATACCTGCTTCTTGACTACTGGCAATAAAGGTTTGCTTCTGTCTGAACTTCCCCTCCCAACAAGCAAGTAATGCCTCTATCAATTCGTCCTTGGAATAGTCCTGAACCTCCAGAGCTATGCGATGAAGCATGAATTGCTGCTCCTGTGTCAGCGGTGGAACTTGATTCATTTTTACCTCCGGTTAAAAACCAATGATCGAATACTTCACAGTGGCGTGGCTCGGTCCATACCTCAATCCTGGCAGCTCTTGCAGCAGAGAAGAAAGCTTGTGCTTTAAACCAAGACTTCCATTCCTCAGATCCTTTACGAGAATTACAACAAAAGCAAGCAGGTATAAGGTTAGACCTCATGCTACTACCACCGTAGGTTCTTGGCCTGATGTGATCCAAGGTTAGATCCAAGGGATCTCCTTCTTCACTATGGCTTTTGCCGCAATAAGCGCAACAACCCCATTCGTCTTTTATGGATTGACGAAAACGTCTACGTGCATCACTTCCCGAAAGATCGACAAGCTCAAACACGTAGCTACCCCAGTGTTCTGGTGTCAAATAACGGATTCAGTTGTCTTCACGCTACAATTCCTACTAGGTAGGTTTTTGGTATTCCCTACACAAAACTCTCTACAATTAAAAGTGGCGCCCAAATAAAAATGAAAAATCTTCCAACTATCCTTGCTGCAGCAAGCTTGGCCTTGTCTGGGAGCCTTGTTGGTGTAACCATTGCAGGGTATTTCTACCTCAAATCACCATCAACTCAAGAAAAAATTAAACAGGCATTAATTGAACAAGTCGGACCTCTGGTCGAATCTCAAATCAAGGGCGCATTACCTGGCATCGGTGGCAGTTCTTCTGGTAGCACTAGCAGCTTTCTATCTATTCCTAGTTCCACTGGGGGAGTTGTGCCAGTTCGTAAGTAATATCAGTGGGCTATATACCACGGATAGGAGTCAGAGAGATATACGTTCCACCGGTTCCGACATGGGCGATTGATTTACCTTTAAGTATTCCGCAAGCACCTCCTGTTACTCTTCAGATCGGCTTCCCAACCGTAGAGATGCCTGGTTGCGTTGAAGCTAGAGAGACACAAGGCAATAACAAATTAATAGAAGACGATCCTCAGGGAACACTAACTCTATGCTCGGGACCAGGGATGCCCTATTTCAATCCCCCTGAATTCGATCCAAGCAAAGAATTAGTCGTTATTCCCATGGCTAACAATCCAAACATAGGAGCAGTAGGTGCCTTAGGAAGTAATACATCGGAGAATAAAAATGAATCGACTACAGAAGGAACAGGTCAAATCACTAATATTCCTGACCTCGATGTTAACGCTATTACACCTGTTAACATTGATCTTCCCTGCCCCAGACCAGGAAGCCCCCCTCCGGGAGCGTACGGCAAGTATGGTACGAAGATTGTAAAAGGTTATAAAAAGAACTCTGAAGGAGAATGTATCACGTTATATGAGGATCTTGCTTTACTCAACGTTATCAATAATTACACGCCTCCTCCTCAGACAATCCTGAATACTACTTCGATAGCTGTAGGCGCAACTCTAGGGGTGGCCCTAGTGGGCCAACCTCTCCAACAGTACTTAATGAAGATTGTGAAGCCTCTTGCGAAGAAAGTGACGAAGATTGTTCTAAAGAAGATTCTGAAGAAGCCTGAGAAGATCCGGTCTCTTCAAGAACGGAAGACTGAGCAGAGGAAGAATCGAAAGTAATAGGATCTATTGAATGACTGTGATTTAATAGCACCCCTGGAGGCGAAGTTAATAAAACGTCTTCACAGATCACCTTGTATTTACTGGTCGGATCCCATACGATACCCTCCTTCGCTAAATTTCCACAATGCTTAAGTCGTGATATTTCATAGTCCAACACCCTTAGATTTAATGTGGCCTTCCTTAGAGCTATCTCAGTACTAGCGGCCTCTTTGCAAAGAGACATCATCTGTTTATCTAATGGCCTACTCCATTGAGCAGTCACTCCCATGTTGAGGGAATAGTTGTCTTTCTGCAGGGTTTGCACTGTCTTGTACCACAGGATATCCCCTGGATTATCAGGAGCACCATCACCATCTATATCTCGAACATCGTATACAGGATCTTGATAAGTCTCAAAGAAAGGTTCTTTAATATTTGCTGAGCGACCTACGTATGGAGATATCGTTAACGTCTCTGATTGGCAAACGACACCATTAGTAAATCCTGACTGCATAAAATTTCCTGTCAATACTTGATATGCATTGACATTCGCTTGACCGGAAGAATTAGCTACCGGATTAGAGGTCGCAGATATTCCTCCCACATCGCTTGCCTTGACGACAGGACAAAAAGGAATTAACATTAAGACGCTAAGAACCCTTGGTATCACTGAGAAAATACGGAAACCGATTCTATTGTGGTGTCCGTTTCTATCGTCCTCGTTATGGTCGTGCGATTCTGAAGTCCGGGTCCTGAATAACTGGATTGAAATTGGAATGATCCCCCTGGGGTTGTCAATGTCCAATCGGGCTTGTTGTTTATATCTAAGCCTGTCCATTTAGTGGTTATCCCTGACGCAGAAGTTGTATTTGTATTGATTATGGCAGCTGGTTCTATAGATGCACCATTTAAATTAATACCTGTCCCTGTCACCGTGTATTGCCAACCGGTAGCAAAATCCTCTGACACTATCGCCTCAGATATCACAGATCGGGACGTTGTTGTTTGTGTGAGCTGTCCGGACGAGAAGTTTGGAACGACGGGAACCGCACCTGCAGGAGTGACAAATACAGCCGCCGCAATTACTGCATACTTCAATATCGATATGGCGCCAACAGTTTGGGCAGCCAGTTTCTCGGATGCATGAGTAGACATAGGACATCTACTTCACATTGAGAGTTGATGTAAATTGTCCAATAGCAGTAGTACCGGCTGCCCCAGCGGTCAATGAAGTTATTGTGCCACCAGCTAAACTCGAAACCCCACCAGCCAATGTACCTTTAGTACCTCCGGCAAATGTAGTAGTCGAACCAAACGCCGGAATGGACTGTACCTGACCGGTTGTGGTCGACACGGTTGAACCAGCGTTTATTGCAGGTATGGCGTCTCCTTGGTTATAACTTTCCGCAAAACTGAACTGATTTCCGGTAGTATTAATATCGTAAGTTCCATTCAGCATTGTTGGTGCTGCAGTAGCAGAACCAGCCGTTAAGCCTCCAAACACATCACTGTTGCCAGTTCCAACTTTAATATTTGTTCCAGAGACACTGTACGTCGAAGGAAGTCGTGTAGAAACTGAACTAGCTCCATCAACAGTAAGCTGAACACTAGCACTCAAGGAGTGAGTAATGTCTGCCATTGCCGGCGCCGCAATCGAAGTGAGCAACAGCGCTGATATAGCTATGCGCTTCATAGAAAGGATTCAAAACATCTCTCTTTATAGTAGGTAATTATTTCTTAGTACAGATTTTCTTTTCTTGCCAACTCTGCATCCTGAATTGCTGTCTAATTATTTCTTGACAATGCTCACAATTACACCCCCTGTACATTAAAGGCTCGGCAGTGGCTTGAGTCATTATTGATCAGGAAGTAAGTAAAGCATTTCACTTATTTTCTTTGCTGCTACATCAGCAATCTTATCAACCGGACCATCGGAATATGTGATGATGACAGAGCCCCATGCATCTGTCTGGCCTGTTATAGGACAGGCTCTTGATAAGAATTTTCTATTAGGTAATTCCGTACATTGAGCCAAAACAAAATGCCCTATAACTTCCTCATCTCCCGGCATCCAATAACCTGTTGGAATAGGATCAACGGATGTTCTAGGAAAACTAGCTATAGGAACAATGTTTCTAGCATCAGGCCAGTCATACAACCAGACAGATTTTATATCTCTGTTCTTATTAAGGATGCCACTTAGAAGAGCTTCTACTTTTAGTTTCTTACTTGGATCTTCCTCGAACAAAACAGTGATTGCTTCCTCGGCTCCATCATCAATAACTTTTGACTCTGTATAAGCTTTAAAACCAATTAGACCTATGGCTGAAATAGCAGATAAGCCAACGATCTTCATTAAAAACTTACTCCAATTTTGTTCTGGAGAAATGATGTTTTTAACTGTTTCTATTGCAGCTTTCATAAGTAGGCCTTAGATATATTAGTTGCAAAACCTACGAGAGTAACACCCGCTGCGAGCACTGCTGCAGCCCCAATCACCCACTTCTCTACGACTTTAAGACGTTCACGTAATTCGTCTTGCTTCTCCTCTAACCTTTCGATTTTAAGAGCTTGCACAGTTAAACGAGTTTCTTGTGCAGCGTCTGAGGCATTTACATGTGAAGGATTTTCGCAAGTCATGATTTCTTAGAAGAGTCAATTACATCTGCTCCTAATATCTTTATAGGAGTTTCTACGCGGATTGTCTGAAATCCACCCCCTGTATTCATTAACGCCAACATTTCTTTTTTACTTAGAGGCTTGTCGTCTCCGCTAGCGTCATAAGTTCCATCACCTTTCTTCTTGGCACTCTTATCCAGGCCAAAGCTAGCAAGCGACGAAGCCAGGAGACTAGCCGGAAAAGTTATATCCTGTTTTTCCCCTGACGTCAACCCAGGAATTTCTGGCAAATAATTTAAGGTCACTAATGCCCCGGACCAGGCAACCACGACCAATCTGACTAAAACTGAGATGTATTCAAACTGTTCCTCCTTGTCATCCAGCTTCTCTTTTAGCGTCTGAAAGACACCCTTCTTCTTCGGCTCTTCCTCTTGTGGAATTTTCTTATCTGCCGTAGTAGCCATTTCATTTGATTAATCTACATTAATAGTAGACGTTTTAAGTTGGATAGTAGGCCGGTACTAATGTGCCTCTATCATCATCATCGTCATCGTCTTCGTTGTCACGTCTTAAGTCGTAGCCTAATGCATATGTCACAATAGCGACAGCAATAAGAGGTATGAAAGGAAATAAGAAAGCTAATTGAATCGTTGACGGATCAGCTAGTTCATTCATGAGCATGAGATAATTTTTTGTAGGCTTTTGTAGCCTTTTTGATGATCTTACGAGCCTCGTCTCTCGAAGTACATTTCTCTGCTTTTCTCGCGAGACGTATTAATTTATGATGTTGTTTGTTAGTCGTAATCGTAGAGTTCTGATAATCCATAAGTTGCTGCTAGTAATCCGAGTAAACTTCCTGCTGTGTGGCCTGGTCCCCATCTCATAGCCCTTCTACCTCTCTGCTTTGCTACTTCCTGTACTCCTTTAGATGTGAGCATCTCTGGGCTCTGAGATTGAACAGTAGTCTGAGTAGCAGGAGCAGGTTCTGGCTGAATGGGATCGCCACGATGATACCATGATTCCTGATGAACAGGCGTACCTGTCAGGTTGGACTGCACATAATTAACTGGACGATCTCTTAAATCCATCTTGGGATTCTGCCAATCTTGCCTATTCATGGGTGCATTCAAGGCATAAAGCCTATCCTCCATGATCTGCTGCTCAGATAGCATTCTTCTGTGTTGGGTCTGTTCTCCTGGATCCCACGTTTTGCCATAAGCTAAAGGATTTGTTTCCCCAGAAATATATTGTGCATATTTAGCAGCTGCGACATCTGATAATCCACCTTGTCTAGCTCTGACATAAGCTATTTGCCAATCGTCCTCTGCTAGTTTCGAAACTCGAGGAAAATATTGGCCAGGTTCAACAGGTCCAATCTCGGAGCTACTAGTTCTGATAGGTACAGGACTCACTAAATCATTTCCAACTCTTGCGTCCCAATTAGCTCCGTCGCCACGTAACAGAATAGAAGGATCATAGTTAACAGTACCTTCAGCCCCTAGACTCGCTCTGGCAGCGGCTATAGCACGTTTATCTTTTTCTCTCCCCGTGCCATATGTAATGTACTCAGGATCTAGTTTAAAAATTCCAGAAGGATACTTATCTTTTCGTTTTCCCATCAAGATTTTTTCTAGTTCCTCATCGGTCACCTTGATAGGATTACCCTCAACATCTACATCCCCAGGAGCTATATCATATTGTGGAAATCTTTCTATTAGCCCTTTCTTCTCCAAATCTGACAGCATCGTTTCATTCATATTGCCCCAATTGCCAGTAGCATCTACTCTCATTTCTCTAGCAAGTCGTCGATCTCTTCGATTCTCTGCCATCTCTCTTTTGAACTGATAATCACTCTTAGCAAAAGGACCACCTGCCCCTCCTGTCATGTCTTGTAAGAATTTAGCGGTCACACCAATATCACCAGCAACTTTTGAAACAAGCGCAGCAGCTCCCCTCTCGCCAGCTACGGCTCCCTTCCAGAGTCTGTCAGCCGTAGTTCCGTTACTAGTTGCTAAATCATCTAGGGCATCTAGAAACTGCTGTAGCATGAATTGTTCGTCTGATCTCATTGATTTACCAAGGAGTTGGTTCCAATTTGCCAGTCAAAGGATTCAATGTATGATTGATTTCTTGCTTCATTGCTATATCTTGACCCAATGTAGAAGGAGCTATGGAGACTTCATTTCTGAGCTCAGGATATAACTTCTCTAATTCTTTCAGTCTTTGATCGTAAGGCATGCCGTCATAGAAGCCAGGTCTCTTGTTGTAGTCTTCCTCCCATTGTCGATTCTCTTGATATTTCTGCTGCAGTTTTCCTCCTATGCTTCTCAACCAGTCCATAATATTGGCTTGGTCTCCCATTTCACCAATAACTCCTGCACTACCATCTCCATAGATAGGTTTAGGTGGATAGCTCTGCATGTATCCAATAATTTCTTGAGCAAGAGGATTTTCGTTAGCGAATTTCATGATGTGATTAGAAGTTCATTTGGTATTTTGTGTTGAACTCTGGAGGCTTGCGATGACCTAAGTTCATGTTGAAATTCAAATTATATTTATCTCCTTTATGTGTAATACCGACATTGCCGAGAGTAGAAGGATCCGTTGTCATTCCATCATGTTCTCCTCCTACATAATGATGAACCCCTGCGTGAACGTTCGTCCTACCATCATTTAATATACCAGGAGATGTAACTTGTAAATTTCCACCGGCATCTGGTCCTGACGCATCAACACCTACGTTGAAATTCCATTTATTGAAATTATTACTACCTTGCGTCTCTGCTTGATTTAATGTCGTCGAGTCGTTTGAGATCGTTGCTCCCAATGTATTTGATGCTTGGAGATCATTAGCAGCTTGATTGTTCTGCAGCGAATCAATAATCTCATAGACTTCTTCATTCGCACCAGCAAATTCCAGCGCTTTGTTCTGCAGTTGTCCTTCAACCCAAGCACCAAGCTTGTCTTTGTCTAAGCCGAGGCGTCTTTCTGACACTACCACACCAATAGGGTACTCAATTTATTCTAGCTCTTTAGTGTTTTAAAGGGTTTATTACTTCTATTCGAAAGGAATAAATAAATCACGACTATAGAAATATCCTCTTCTACCTTGGAGTCTATCAGGAGTAGTCCACTCTTCTTCGATAGGTAAATAACAGAACCAACCAGTAGCTATATATTTGGTCTCTGTAGGACTGACGATTCCACGATGAACGTGAGTCCAGTCAGAAGGCCATATCACGGTTAATCCTTTTTGCGCTTGCACTTGAAAATCTTGATGGTACCATTCTGTTCCACCTCCATCTTTTACGTCATTTAAATATGTCATCCATACTAAATGCCTAGATATAACGTTTGGATGCAAGGAAGCTCTCTCTGTATGCCATTTAGTGAAACCTTCTTTGGGTTTGTATTTTTGAATATTAAATTGTTCGAAAGCTGCATTACCCCATGGTTGTTGACATTTTTCACAATTAGGAAATTTTTCACAGTAATCATCCAAGACCTCGTTTAATGCTTTGTTAAACTTGGCAACCCTTGAGTCTTTTACAACATATGGCACTCCCAAGTCTGTTGATGTTTTACCATCTTCCTGCTTATCGCCCTCATCTCCATTAGCCGTATGGCCTGGTCTTTTGAGACATATAAAATCACCTCTACCTTCATAAGGAATTACATGTCTTCCCATGGGGAATTCTTCGAAATATTCAATCAACCCATCACATAGATCTAGGTCAATTTTCCTACCATAAATAAATTCTTTATGAGTAAATTGCATATTTATTCTGCAGTAGATCCACAATGTTCAAAGGCGTCTTTCATCCTTGCATTAAAGGAGACACTAATACGAGGTGTATCTCCTTGATAACGGCGCACCCCATGCTCCAAGTAAGAAGGAAATAGTAATAATGTTCCAGTCCTAATATTATCTATGGTATAAGATGGTACCCACCCATGCAAAGGAAGTCCCCAATGTCCTGAGACAGGAGTATTAATTGTAAATTTACCTGTTTCATTGTTTGAAGGATATTGATAATAATAAACACCTGAAAAATGACTAGGTAAATGATTGTGTGTATGAGCAAAATCATTATTATCTAATTTAGTAACCCATGAAGCAGTAATGTTCATATGTGTTACCAATCGCTCTTTACCTGCCTCATCTACAGGAGTACCTAATCCCTCTCCTATTCCTAGCATGTATTGAATAATTTCATTCTTCACAATAGAAGGAAACTTCTTTAATCTTGAAAATAAACGATTACCAAAAGTCGGATCACTCAATTTATGTGTTTTACCCCAACCATCGTTATATTCAAGAGTCTCTTTTTCTATGGCTTGTTTTAACTCTTGTTGTATCTCCTCGAAATACGGCTCTTCATCTAAATCTGCTCTAGCTATATAAGTCGGGAAATAAGTCCAAATCGTTCTACCCATTAAAAACCGCCCATACTCATTACAGTATGAACGGTTTCATGTCAAAAGCTAGTTAGAAGTTGTACTTAATACCTAGTTTTCCACCTGTTGCGAAGTCTTCTTTCTCTTCACCTGTAAGGAAGGAAACTTCACCATAAACATCAGTAGCTTCAGAAAGAGCAACACTTGCACCTGCTTTGCCAGATATGCGAGTTTCAGTATCTGCATCCTTAACAGCTACGAATGCTGGGCCACCTTGAACATAGTAAGAAAGCTTACCAGTATCATTAGTACCTGCATATCCTACGTGTACGTCTGTAGTTGCATTTGTATATTTCTTGTCTGCCCAATTTGCATTGGTTTCAGCATTAATATAAGGACCAGCAAAAGAAGCTGGGGCGCCGATAATTGCAAAAGCGGCAGCAGCGTAAATAGTTCTTAACACAGAATTAAAAATTTTTAATAACAGTTCTCATTTTATATACAATTTGTAGTATTTTTACTCAGTTTGTGCCACTATCTCAACCTTAAACTCTCGTTCCAAGATAGGTTTCAATTCTGAAGGAGGGGGAAAATGTCTAAACAAAGCTTGAGCCTCCCTCCTGACCTCCCTAGGAATACGTGGTTCTTCTTTAGGATTCATCAGTCTACGCAAGAAATCACGAGTTGCAATAATAGAATCTACCTTTTGAGAAGGAGAACTAAGTGGCTGTCTCAGCTTCATGAGAATCCTCCTTGTTAATGTCGCAGTTCTGAACAGGATCAAAATCAAGCCGTACAGGATTTGCTGTATTGCTCGCACGAATTTGTCCTTGAGTCTTTTCGTCATGCCATAACTCTACTTGGCGATCAACTTCTCTTTTCCCTAATTCTTTAATATATAAATCAGCTAGTCCTGTGTAAGTATTACGTAAAGGAATGGGTGCCTCATCTCGTTTGTACAATTCATACAAATATCCCATAAAATCGGATCTATTCTGATTATTCCTCACTCGTTGAAGAGGAGTCATGGTATCGTCCATGAATAAAATAAGTATCGCTTTTAGACAATAGCTAAAAAATCATGGAATGGGCAATTTCGACGAGGAACATAATTGATATTCATTACGTACCTTGCTCGAGCATTTGATGTCGTCGTGCCTGTATGTACGAGTTTGTTAGGGAAGAAAACTAATCTATTCTCAACACTTTCAACTTTGTCTCCTAGGCTGCCATCTTCATTTTTAAACCGTGTATAGCCATCACATGTATTGAGGTAGAAACAAGCATTCATCATATGATCAAATTCTCCTCTCTCACCTTCTCTGTCTTGGTGGTAAGCCTGTTCTATTACAGTATGAGAATTGAAAGTGATATTTATTTTGGCTCGTATAAGACATAAAGGATTCAATATATTAAAAAGTTGCAAACAAACATCTTTTAATAAGTCTCCACGAAAATGGAATTCAGCCACGCGAGGATCATTGAAAAGAATATGTTGCATCGGATCATCACATAAACTTATGGTTCCTTGGAAATTATACTTCTCATCACAACCCCGATCTCCCAGAGGGTCTACTGTCGGGTTTAATACTTTCCTATCTATATTCCATTGAGGTTCACGAGACATGAAAAACTCCTGAAATGGTTTAAACACTTCAGGAGTAACTAAATCATCTACGACACCATAGCCAGCTTTCTTATGTAGTTGAACTTCCGTTCCAGGCTTTGGAAGTGTCACGACATTTTTTCTATGGGTTTTCCGGGCCGTTAGATTCCCCTTTTGGATCTCTGTCAAGTTTCAACAGCGTGGTTAACTTTGCAATCGTAGCATCACCTATCACTCCTGCTGCCTTTAAATTAGTTAGCGCATCTTTATATTCTGTATTCTCCGCAACATTTGCCAACCAGATAGAAGCTAAAGGAGTCTCATCCCATAAACCCTGCATAGCATCAACAGTATCATCGCTGCCGATTTTAGCTTTCCAAGCTTTTCTCTCCGCACGTGTTAACGTTGATTTAAATATAGCTTGAGGAGCCTCTTGCTCCTGCTGGCTAAAAGGGGCTATATCTGGTGATATCGTTTTAGGATTACCAGCATGTTTAAACGTGTTATCACTTGGATTCCTGACATCCCCTTGAAGAGTTCCATCAGGAACATCTACAAATAAAGCTTGTCGGTCTGGATGATAACATTTTGTGATATCAAGAGTACAAACAGTCGTAACTATGTTGTCCTCTATGATTGCTTTTGTAGCCATAAGAAAAGAACTCCGATACTAATTATTCTACGGCGTATTGTAAGACAATAAGACCGAAGCCACCTATAGCTTGTCCTCGTGAACCGTAAGGCTCAGCGTCCCAGCCGGAAGCACCTGCTCCACCTGCACAACCAGGCATGCAGGTTCCAACGTATTGACCACCAGCGCCACCACCTCCTAAGACTCCTCCTCCACCAGCGTGACCACCTCTAGTAGTGGTGCTACTGTCATAAACGTTGTAACTACCACCGCCAGCTCCAGGGCCTCCATTACCAGATGCAGAACAGGCCTGTCCAGAGGATGCGCGAGTAGCACCACCGCCACCACCGCCGCCTCCGCCAAGAGTAATACCATTAGGATCCCAAATAGCTCCACCATGTCCAGACTGTGCTGCTTGGCCACCAGGTCTTAAGTTTTCATCATTTGCCCAACCAACGAGAGAATAACCTCTTCCACCAGCTCCAAATAATCCAGCTCCACCGTGACCACCTCTAGTTCTGTAATCTTGGTTCCATCTACCACCGATTCCCCATCCAGCTGTACCTGCTCCTCCAGTGCTATTCCAAGAACTAGGCCCATTACTACCTGGGTAACAAATAGATGCTCCTGAAGCACCATAGTAACTGGTGTGGCCAGAACCTCCCCTGAATCCATCTCTCCCATCTGTTCCTTCGTAAACACCTGAAATAGGCCTTGGAGCAGAACCACCTCCACCACCAGATCCACTGCTTGGGTTGACAGAGTGAGAATAGCCTCCTTGACCACCTCTCCTATTAATGTCCCCACCAACGCCTATACCGCCCTGACCGCGCCCACTATCAACACTTGTTTGGGGATTAGCGTTCTCCCCTGTAGCATTAGGATTTCCTGAAGGGTTACTAGTATTAGCTCCGTCATTACCTCCGGTAGCAGAACAATGACTGCCAAAAGAAGAATCTGATCCTCTACTATTTTTAGTACTCCAATGTGGTATACCTATCGTGATAGTCTCTGTAGTATTTAAAGACGCAACTGGAATTTTTTTATAAGCATATCCACCTCCACCTCCACCATAACCAGAGTTGTTACACCCTGAATTACCACCTGGACCCCAAACATGCACTATTAAAGGTACATCTGCCTTCATTGCTGAAGGCTTCGTCCAAGTAAAAGTAGTAGATCCCCACGTAGACCAATCACCACCACCTGTATATTCACAAGTAGAAGGTAGTGTCCCTGTATAAACCTCTATTTTATTTCGAGGTCCGGTAATTGTTCCGCCAGTACCACCACCACCGGAAGTTAGAAGAATGGAAGAAGTAATAGTCATAATTAGGCGGGATCTTTTCCGTGATTGTTGATCTTAGTTTTAGTAGCAGTACTGATAATTGACTTGGTTTCTAAATTATCGATATCTGCCTGAAACTCAGTATCAACAATTTTTGGATCACCATAATCAAAACACTCATAAAAATCTGCTATATCATCATCTGTCTTGATGATCTCTTTCAGAGCTTTCCTTTCGGTAGAAGTTAATAAACTCATGAAACCTCCCCGCGATATTCTTCTTTGATCAGGTTGAGCTGATCCAGTCGATACCGTAGGTGTCGAGTAGGTATTGTCGGAAGGATTTCTGACATCCCCTGCTTTTACTGTGCTAGGAACCTGCTCACATAATGCAAGCACGTCAGGGTGGACCAAATCTGTGGGCTTGTTAGTCCACACGTTTGTCACGTTATTCCCGTCAAATAGAGCCCAAGTAGCCATTCGTTACACCTCCTATTGTGTGACTTTGTATTGAATAAATATTAGACCATCTCCGCCACGCTGAGACCCCCATAGTTGATCTCCAGTAGCGCTAGAGTTCTGCTGATTACCTCCGACGCGACCGTCGTAACCAGTACTGCCTGCACCACCTGCATTTCCTCCTGATCCACCAGTACAGTATTGGCCGGCGCCACCACCGCCGCCTAAGACTCCGCCGTTACCGCCAAACCACTGAGCATTCTGATTGCTACTGTCGTAGGCAATACAAGAACCACCACCTGCTCCTGGTCCGCCATTTCCAGCATTAGTACCTGTTCTTTCAGAAGACTGATGAGTAGCGGTACCACCACCACCACCGCCTCCTCCGAGGAAGATATGATTAGCACCCCAGATAGCTGTACCCTTACCATCTTCTGGAGGTGAAGCCCACATCCAAGCGTTACTGTAAGTAGATGCAGATCCTCCGCGACCACCTGCACCGTTCAATCCTGCACCACCTGGTCCTGCCATCCCTCTATAAGTAGTAGCACTCCATCTACTAGACATCCCCATTCCAGCAGTACCGGCGCCGCCGCTTCCTGTAAAACTTGTATAAGATCTTGTACCAGGGAAGTTTATGGATGCACCAGAGGCTCCAGTGTAACTATCCCAATGACCTCCTTTATGTCCGTCGCAATGTCCTTGTGGATGAGGAGCTGATCCACCTCCACCTCCTCCTCCTGAACCTGGGTTTTGTCCTCCAAGGCCACCTTGACCTCCTCTTCTATTGATATCTCCACCAACCCCTATACCACCTTGGCCGTATCCACTTTGAATGTTTGTTTGAGGGTTAGAGTTCTCTCCAGTAGCATTTGGATTGCTTGGAGGATTATTTGCATTTTCTCCATCGTTCCCTGCATTAGCTGAGCAATGAGAACCGAAAGAGGTTATTCCGCCTCTGGAGTTGTGAGTATGATGACCTCCTTCTCCAATTGTGACGGTAACGGTATCACCCGCAGAGAAAGAAGAGATTTCTTTGATAGATAAACCACCACCTCCTCCTCCGTAGGAATTACCGGAAGAGTCATCCGTTCCAGCATTACCACCGGCACCCCAGCAATAAACTTTTACAGGAACAGAATTGTCAAAATCAGTAGGGACAGTCCACGTGTATGAACCATAAGAATTCCACATTGCTGTAGTATTTCTTGGTCCATCAGTAAAACCACCACTGCTTCCGCCAACTAAACTCGATAAAGTTGCCATGTTAAGTTACCCTCCAGCCTTGAGCAGTATTGTAATAAGTTAATCGAAAACCAATATTTTTTGTATCAACTACTAAGTCTTCTGCTAGACCCATAATCTTGAGTCCATTTCTTCCAAGAGTTACATTGTTATCCTTCAGATGACCTGTAGCATCTGCGAAATCAATGTAATCATCTTCTACTGCAGCTGCAGGGAGAGTGATCGTAAAAGCTCCTCCAGAAGCGTCTAGGAGCAGCGCATCGCCGGTGACAGCAGTGTAAGCAGCGGACTTGACTGTCCAATCAGCATCAGATCCTGCTATGCCATCAAATGAGAGTTTTCTACCCATGTTGGTACCTCGTATGGTGAATACTACTCATCAAGTCTCAATGCCGTAAGCGGAGAAGGAGATATTCCCTGCACCACTGCCGACCATGATTCGACCAGTATTCTCCAAGGTAACACCAGTGCGTTCCATTGCTGAGTTACCAGACAACGAATAATCGAACTCCAACCAATGCTTAGCATCAATAGCACCTGAAGTAGCTGTCGTACCAGAATCTATGATTGCTATACGAACAGTATCCGGCGTTGCTGCAGTATTACAAGCTGAAATAATAACAGTCGTTGTTGCAGAGGCACTAAATAATTTGTAGGTATTAGTCAGATCCGGTGCGCCACCAGCCGGCTTAAGACTACCTTTGATTCCCGAGGCCATACGATCTCTATAAAAACAGGTGGGCAGTTGAACTGCCTCGTCACTTTAGTATAGAGCCTATCGAATATCGATAGTTAAGGTCCTATGCCAAAGTCACCATTACGTTCTACTCTTTTACGTAAATTGCTCATAGAGGTACTAGCTCGTTTCATCGCACGAGTATTAGCTTTATCTACTTTCCTATCTTTTGCTTCTAATTTTTTTAACGCTGCTCTTTGAGCCTTCTTAAATAAAGGCATTAGTTCATTGTTCCGTAGAAGAATGATTGAGCCATCATGATAGAACTAGTTGTAAATTGTCCTGAAATAATCGTCTGCCAGTTTGCAACTTCTGTACCGTCTGTAATATTAGTTCCATTAGATAAGTGATCGTTGACATTCATATATAAATTCAAGTTCGGAGCACTACCTGTGGTAACCAAATCATTCTTGAAGTAATCAGTTGCATCGGCATATCCACCACGGTAGAACTGACCACTTGACATCCTTTCCCAATAGTTATCACCAGTGAAGTTCGTTAAGAAACTACCTCCTGCTGTGTGATTGGTTTGACATCTGTAAGTCTGTCCTAGATGAATAACAACATCATCTTTCTTATAAGCAGTTGTAGTTGTCCAACTACCTCTTTGATTTAAAGCTTGTAAGTATAAATCCCAATGAGTCGCAGAAGGAGGCTCGTTGCCAGTATTTCTAACCTTACAACGCCAAACGTTACCACCAAGAGTAACTAAGTCGTTGAAGTCATACTCGGTAGCTACGTTATAGGCTCCTCTTTCTTTGAATCCTTCAACAAATATTTTCCAATAAGACGCATTTGGTGGAGCATTACCAGTTGTATCCGCTGTGCAAATATAACGGCAACCGCTAACAGTAACAATATCATTGACCTCGTATGCTGTAGCAGCGTTGTAGTCATTCTGAATATTGAAACCAGCAGCGAATACTGTCCAATAAGAAGCATTAGGAGGTTCTTGATTGGTGTTATTTGCAGTAGCTATATAATTAATACCATTTAACTGAGCAATATCATTTACTTTGTATGCAGTTGCAGCGTCCCAATCACCTTTATATTTAAAACCTTCTAAGAATAGAACCCAGTAAGTAGCGTTAGGAGGTGTATTGCCAACGGTTTGTTGTAACGCACGATAAATGAGACCACTAACTCTAACTAAATCGTTCTTTTGGTAAGTTGTTCCATTGTTGTAATCACCAAGGTCTGAAAGACCGTCGACCATGTTTGACCAATAGGTTGCATTGCTAGGTAAATTACCTGCGCTGGCAGTCCTATTGATATAGACGTAAGAGTTGCCACCGAAGGAAACTACGTCATTTATCTCGTAATTGGTTGCTGCGTTGTAGACTCCCCTATATAAAAAACGGAGTTTACCAAGATCAATAATGGTGCTCATACGATTTCAACTTGTAAATGTCCTGGATAAACGCCAGCTGTAGTTGGCCAACTAAAATTCAGAAGCTTGTTTGACCAAACAACTTGGGCATAGTCGTCATTACTTATTATATTATCGTCTGGGAGCTTAACGAAGTCTGAATCGCCATCTAAGCGAACAACATTAAATGCTCCTGTTGCATAGTCAATTTGAAAACCATAGGCTATCTTGCCCGTTGGTTCTGGGAATTCAATAATTCCCGGTGTCTCAACCTCTTTTAAAAGGGAGATGGCATCAAGGCTCATTAGTTAACATCCTCATAAATAGATAGCCAGCAGCTAAAACTAGTAGTTGCTCCATCATCTACCGTTGGAGCATTCGCAAATACAGTGTCATAATTGGAAGCTTCACCAACTAGGACTATTTTTTGACCGCTATCAATCAATTGAACAGTCTCACCTGCAGGTACTCTTTTAGATTTTGCTAAATAATGCTTGGTTGTTCCACCTGCTTTAAGAATCCATACATCACAAGGAAGATCGAATTCCGTGTTGTTGGAAATAGAAGCTCCTACTACTACGCTTGCCTTATTGGCAGGTGTAGCGTATACAGTCACCTCATCACTACTGGGATAATTGGCGTGTCCGAAAGGTAGATTAAATTTTTTAAAACTAGCCATTAACCGTAGGCAAGGATGTCGTTAACAGAGCCACCTCCTCCACCACCACCGCCACTGCTGACGATGACCCAAGAATTGAGAGATCCTGCTATATACATACTAAAGGCTCCCGAGCTTGAGTTATACCACCAATCACCTTCTATCATTCCACTTGTAGGAGCAGTGGCTGCATTGAAAGTTTTATTGCCTGTTGGATTCCAAGCGGAACCTGTATAAACTTTTAATGTATTAACTGTCGTGTCATACCACAGTAATCCTGTATTCGGAGCACTTGGCGCTGTACCAGCAACTACAATCGTTGATACTGTTTCACTAGGCTCTGTCCATGCTGAACCAGTCCATACTTTTAAGATGTTGCCTGTCGGCTCCATCCAAAGATCACCAGTCTTAGGACTGCTAGGAGCAGAAGCTGCAACAGTGACAGCTCCAATACTACCTAAACGATCTCCAGCCGCTAACTGTTGAGGAAGACCGTCAACATAAACAATAGGTTTGCGATCTGCCATCAGCTCAATTGTATAGGTGTGCTAATTTTGATATCTATTTTATCGTCACTAATTCCTTCTCCTACTAAGACACTAAACTCTCCTGCTGTAGAAGGTGCTGTTGTTGTTACCCCTCCTGCTGTATCACTCAGGAAATACTGCGTAGTTGCAGCATAACTGCCTGTGTTCTCTAAGGAACCTCTCGTTACAACGGCAACTTCATTGTCTTGAAGTGCATCTTCTTTGGCGAATCCAAGGACAGTTGCTTTCTCTCGTGTGTCATCGTTTTCTGCTTTGTACACCTTGCCATCACTTTGGATATACAAAGCATCTCCTTTGGAAACATCTTCTCCAACAGTGAGACTCAGAGCAATAGAAGCACCACTACCTCCTCCTCCAAGAGCACCTTGCAATGCTACTAACGCGGAAATAATTCCACCAGTATTATTTGGATAACCAGTCGTCAATGTTCCCCCCGCTGCAACGATACAGGCTTGTATAGCGGCAATGATGCCACTAGTGTTTTCAGGATAAGCTGCCATGATTTAATTTTACTTGATAATGACAGGGGCATCGGCAGAACTACCATCGACTGATTCAATCATTGGATAATCGACTCCCCCCTGAGTAACTGTTGATTCAAAAGCTTGAGTTGCACTATTGAAAATTCTCATCTGCTGAGAACCTCTCTTCAGCCACCAATCGTTTTGTCTGCACCAAACAGCTAATGGTTCAGTAGGATCATTCCATAGCATAGGCAAAGAGGAAGGTCGTATGGACTCTCTTACATCTCCTCCAGGAAATAAATTAATTCCTACCACTTCAGCTAACGATAAAATATATCGATCATAGTTAATACGATGTCTTGCGTTGTAATCCCTGTAAACCTCGTTATCAAAATCACGTTCCATCTGCACGCCAAAAGATCTTAAATCATCATCATTGACTGGGTAATCATTTGGTTCGTACCATGGGATACCACACTCCCACCTCAAGGCATGCATATGTTTACATTCCCTACGTTCGTCAATTCTTTGAGGTAAACTTCTCCACTGTCTGTAGTAGCCTGCACCTTCTTTCTCCCATTTAGAGAAAACAGTACGACTAGCGTTAGGTAGAGGGAAAGCATCCATACCTGCATTTTCATTAGGAAATTCTAGGTTCGCTAATGCACCACCTAAGTGATCAGGGCAGCAACAAAATAACTTATGGGCAGAGCATAAATGACGGCTACCAGTAGTATTCCATACGTTGGGATCATTAGGATCATAAGCTAACTTCTTCCAATAGATTGTATTATTTACCCTAACCCTTCCATATGCTTTTGATAAGTCGAATGTCAAAGTCATTCCACCAACGCTTACAGACTTCAGTGTTAATGCAACACTTCCTACAGGTTCTTTGACTACGTCGTCTGGGTAGTTTGGTCCGCTTGCTGTGTCTTCAAATTGATCACCTATAAAGACATTGAAAATCCCAACCTGAGCTGCTGTTAATACTCCACTAACGTCATATACCAATTCGTGATTAGCAGGATCAGGGTCTGAAGTAAAGGTTGTGATAGCAGAAGAACTTAGGGGTTGAGGGAGGATGATACTTCCACGAGTTCTGCAACCCACATACCATGTTCTTTCTGGACTGGATTTACTGGGAAACATCACAACAATATCTTTAGATACACCACTCACAGCTCCTGTCTTAAATCGGGTATTGCTATATAAATAAACATCGTCCCATGAACGACCTAAGCCGTAGTAATAGGCTTGTCCTAATTGCCAACGTTTATAGTCTGTTGTTCTATTGTAATTTTCTAGGACAGTTGGAAATAGGATTGTTCCATATTCACCTGCGCCTGATGTCTTGTTAGGATATAAACCTTTTGCTCTTGTAGTAAGACCACGACTAATTGGTTTCAGACCAAAGCCACCACCTAAAGAAGTAGCTCCTAATCCTTTACCCATTAGAAGTAATTTTTGTCATAGAAGAAACTACTTTGCTTGTCAGATCCTCTCTTCATTCCAGCTCTTGCATAAGGTCTATCGTCCTTTGCTTTAGGTCCTACGGTTACAGCACCACGATCATCTGATTTATCGCTCCAACTTGGTCCACCTGATTTGATACTGGTAGGTTTGATACTTGCTTGATTACCTCCTATAGCAATACCACTCTTTAATCGAGATGTTTCTCTATCTTGATTTCCTCTGATGTATTCATTGACCCTGTTCATCATCTCTTTATGATCTACCCCAGCCAAATCAGCCTTGTCCATCATCGTTTGACTCATGAGCCACTTCTGCTCTTTGACTTTATTGTCGTAAGACTGAGTAGGGTTCTCTTTTGAATAAGCTCCAGAGGGATCATCTAGGGGGTCTGAATTATCTCCAGGTCCCATCCAATTTCCATGATCACTTTTATCGTCAGTAATATCTCCAATACCAGGATTGCCACCTGGATCACCACCTGGATCACCACCTGGGTCTCCACCTGGATCTATGTCTTCGCATTTTCCATTCACTAATCTTTGGCCACTGCCACATGTAGTCGTATTGTCCGCAACACACTTTCCATTAACAAGTGTCTCATTCGCTCCACATTCAATGATTGGATCAGGATCTTTACATCCTCCTGCACCATCAGGTACCTGAGGCGCTGTACATACTTGTGCTGTAGCTCCACAGCTTCCCGTGCTACTGTTGTAGTTCATAGCTACACCAGTTTTTTGGTAGCAATCGTATTCAGGGGAGAGTTTGATATTTTTCAGCACATCAGCTCTAGTCTGAGTATCGCCAAGATCTCTTAACCACCAATCTTTTCCTCCGAAACCCTCGAATGGATGAGTTGAGTGAGTTGAGTGGTCTGCATCATCCCAGTCGGCACCAATACCACCAGTGCCGCCAGAAGGATCTAACCCTTCTAAAGGACGTCCAAGGATATCTTCGTATGTATCTCTCAACCATTTTTCGTCTGATAAATCTACACTCTCCGCTACCTTGCTAATATCCCAACCATCATTCTTCATGTGGTCGAACCAATACTCCTTACCCTTAGCGTCTGGATCTCTCTTTAAAACATCTTGATATAGATCATCTAAATTTTCTTTTTGAACTGTTTCATACTCAGGAGAATTACGAATACTTTGTTCAACCTTACTAATATCCCAACCGTTATCCTTTATTTGTTTTACCCAGAAATCTAATCCTCCTTGGTCTGCACCTCTCTCTAAGAGTGAATCATACAATCCCTTAACTGCTGTTACATCGGCATCTTCAGATGACCCTGCAACCGATGAGTTTTGAGGTGAGCTTTGAGGTGCTGGAGCAGGAGAAGATGATGAGCTACTGCTACTACTACTATTGTTATTGCTAGGCGTAATTGTAAGAGGAGCTGGAGCAGGAGAAGATGATGAGCTACTGCTACTACTACTATTGTTATTGCTAGGCGTAATTGTAACCGAAGGTGTGCTCGTAGCCTTGGCTGTCGATGCTGCTTTCTTCGCTACTACTGCTGCCTTGGCTGCTTTGAATGAACTTGTATCTTTAACTCCCTTCGCAATACCTGCTGCTTTTCTATCCTTAGCTTCTTTTGATGCTGCAAAACTTTCTTTTATCTTTGATGGACTAACACCAGAATTTAATGCCTTTGTCCAATACTCTTTACCACCAGCATCTGGCGCTCGACCAAATTCAGATTGGTAAAGATTATCTAAAAAAGAAGAAGCGTTAACAGCAGAAGGCATGACTTAGAAGAACCCACCTTGGGCAAAGACGTGGACACGTGTAGTAGAAGCAGGGGCGGTCAGAGCTTCAGAAACTCCTACATATAACAATGCACCGGATGGAACATATAAACCTGTATTTTTCTTATCAGTTTCACTTGGGTAGGCTGCCATAGTCGCTGCAGGACTAGCTAAGTTTGGAACTGGTACCGTTAAAGCAGGCAAGGCTATATTCACTCTTTCTCCAGCCGAAGTAGTTCCTATAGCTCCACTAGCGACGACAACCGTATTGGCTACAGTAATATTCGCAGGTGTTGTTGCTGTGCTTAGAAAAGCAAGAACAACTTTTGCAGAAGTAGCTGCTTCTGTGGAAACGATTGAAAGACTGTCTATCACAGCTCCATCGTTTGCGGAGCAATCAACTAGCAAAACACACCCCGCACTTGCAGGAGTGTTGTAATTAGCAGCTGTTGTTAAAGCCGCTGTGCCGCCAATACTGGCAAAAGAATGCAATGGTCTATCGACCAAAAGCGGCATCTTATTAGAACTTGTGCTGGCCATTTAATACCTCGTCTATATAGATTTTATAGGTTTTTGGAAGACACCTACAATCCCGGACCTGCAGGAGCCCACCCTAGGTGACTCCCAGGTTTCCCTGCAGGGATATTTCTTTGAGGGCCACTATTCATTAATCCTAATGCAGTGCTCATTCCTCGAGACTCTGTACTTCTAGGACTACTAGGCTTTCCAGAATGTAAAGTTACAGGTGCTTTATCAAAGGAAGGATTTCTTTTCCATCTTGGCTTTGCCTCATGGGAAGGACAATCGCATTTCTTGCCTTGTTTTCCTTTCTTGCACCCGCAAGGTTTCTTCTTCATATCAAATTCCTCACAACACTAGATGCTACGTTGCTCCGACTCCGCGATCCAGGTCTGGTAGGATCGTTGCCTGCCTTAGTACTATTCATCCAATTCATTGCTAAGGTGTCTGCTTCTTCTTGAAGTTTTGCAGCAACACTATCTGAAGTTGGAATCTTCTTCGAGTTTGCCCAGTCATTAGCTGGATTGACGACATTACCATCGAAGCCATTTTGATTGGCAGGTTGAACTCCCTCTTCGAGAGGGCTCACAACTGCACTAGAAGGTTGCATAGATTTGTTCCCTGCGCCTGTTCCTTTGTCTGGAGCAAATTTATTAGAGATAAAAGGTTGTATCTTGGCGTTAGCTGTATCTCTGTTAACCGTTGGATTAGTTAGATTGCCAACTGTCCCAGGATTTGGAGCGAATCCAACTGCCAGAGGGTTATCAGTTGCTAAATCACCTTTTAAAGTGTTCTCCTTAGTCGCATCACTCAAGTTATTAGCAACAGGGAATGATGCGTTAACTAGTGACTGATTGTGTCCCCATTCGCCTAGAGACTGCTGCTCTGGTGATTGATTGTTTGGGTTGCCATACTGCTGCAATAACGCCCTCATATCTGATTCCTTTCCAGAGTTAGTAGTAATATTTGTACCATTAACTGTTGGGCCTGTATCTCCTGCTGGATTTGGAGGAGCAATCTTTTCTCCTCTAATCCATGCATTCTTTTTGTCTGTATAATTCTTTGACCATTCAGCAGTCTTAGAAGGAGTAGAAGATCCAAGAGCTGGAGGTAGAGTCTCTCCTGTTAAAGGATCATAATTACCCGATAAATATGGTGCGTAAGCTGCCTTCTGGGAAGGAGTCATCTTGTTGAATCTGTCCTGAGTTAAAGGAACTAAGTCAACCTTGCTCTTACTCCAAGTAGCGTTGGTGGACATTCCGTTCTTAGAACTCCTGTTTTTGTTGCCTTGACCTGCCACGAGTGATTACCTCCAGTTTTGTGATCCAACAGCTTGAGCTATCCTTGTGCCAACAGCAGTATCTGCTGGACCCTTGATAGCCATGATAAACTCTGATCCTGCTCGATCAAAAGCGTATCGTCTAACTTCATCTCTACGATAGTTGGCTACGTAAAGAGTCTCCGCTAATCTGTCTACTTCTCTCAAATAGATCTCTCTGTAATCCTTGTCCGCCTTGATAGGATCAGATTGGTAAATAGCACGATCTGTATCTCCAGTAATACGTTCAATACGACTTGGTTGAGGCTGACTTTCAACCCTGAAGACTTGAGACAATTTGTAAGTCTTATCGCACCTGTCTAAATGCTCTATAACTCTCGAATAGAAATAACTATCCGGAACCCGAGCCATTGCTTCCTCTAGGCGAGCAATATCTCCTGCAGGGAGGTTGGCTCCCGTGTTATAGCCAAGGTGAAACCTAGTTCGGCTTTTATCGTAGTCGTTAAGCTCCAATGGCTGCCTAGTTTATCTCTTCCTTATTGTAGGTAAATCAAATCGTTCTTAAAAACTTCATCCCAATCCACTCGACTAATCTTCCTTAATTGTTCTAAGTTCTTGAATTTTTCGCCTGGTAGAGACAGGCGTAACTCGACAATCTTCTTAGCTGTCGCATAACCAACACCTTTGACAGTCTTCGCTATTCCTTCTGCTGTTGCCAAGTTTAGGTTTAATCTATTGTCTGCAGGGATGATTGTTTCAGGAAGTTTATCTTCATCTTCCTCTTTCAAAGACATAGGTTCAATTTTAGTTCCTGTCTTTCCTTTCCCAGGTTCGTAGGATTCAAGATCAGCTAATGCAACGTATTGAACGACACCTCCCGCGTTCTTAACCATTGCCCACTCCTTGTCGTGTCGACCAATGAATTCAACGATCTGACCGTTCTTTTGATTTTGGTATAGCGTCATAACAATAAAAAAGGACACCTTTTGCAAGATGCCCTCATCATAGGGACAAACAGAAGTTTTAGCTTCTATTTATGTCTCAGTTATAAAAGGAATGAATGTTGAATTCACATCAGCCACGTCATCTTCAACGAAGTAAGCTACTTCAACGATGATTGGTGTACCACCAGTAGCAGTAGAAGATAGGTTACTACCTGTACCGTTACCAGCCGCATTACGTACATAGACCTTAAGAGTCTCTGCACCAGCTAATGTCTTAGCTTCTACTTCTCCTTTCTTTGCAGAAGTAGGAGCAATAGTTGTAAGAGCAACTGCAATTGTTGGAGTAGAAACTACTGTGGTGCTGATTGTACCAGCGGCAGAAGCTGCTGCATCCTTAACTGCAATTGTGTCGGTGTTAGTACCAACAAGTCCAGAAGTTGCATTACCAACTCCTTTGTCCTTCCTCATGTCAGGAACACGTACACCAACGTGGTATACATTTGCACCTGCAGGGATGGTTAATCCTGTGATGTTCGCACGGACTTTGTCGTCTGCACGCATATCAGGACTAGGGATAGTTACAGCGAACTCGGTGCCACCTGTGGAGTCAACGAGAGCATAACCAATCTTTTGGAAGTACTGTCTTCCAGGAAGAGCCACAACGGGCTGACCTTGATAACTACTGAGTGTTGTAACCCAGTTTCCAGGGAAAATCTTTTTAGCCATTGTTATTAGTTACCTCCTCAATATACGAATGAGTAAGCAACAGTTATGAAGTCCTTATTAAGGATTTCAAAACCAGCAAACAAGGACCAAATCATAATGATGAAGCGTGAAAAGTCATCATTATTGTTTAATAAAATTTGGGCATTGTTTCCACCAATACCAACACCAACTGCTTGAGGACCGAAGAACAACATTGGAGCAATATTGTAGTCTGCTGCGCCGGCACCGCCAGGAGCAACTGCAATACTTGCATTGATAGTTTTCTCAGGTAAGTTGGTTGATTCGAACCATCTTACGCCTTCAAACAAAAATCCGGTAGGCATAACCGGCTGACCGGCTACAAAACCAGCTTGTCCATAAGCTGGACCCATACCTTGGAAGAAGTTAGCGTTAGGAGCTTGCTCAGGAGACATAGGATTAACCATGCCGTTACCTGCATAACGAGCAATCTCTCTAAATGCGTCGTTCTGACGAAGATGCATCATTGCTGTTGGATCAGCAATACATCTGTAATATCCATCAGAGAATGTAGGGACGTTGCGCTTGCGCATGTCCTTAATTACCTGAAGTAAATCAGTCTTAACGTCGAATTTAGCTGCTACACCTGCACCGTATGTGTAGAAAGGTGCTGCTGCTGCTTTAGCTGTACCGCCTGGGAAGTAGTATCCACCCTGGCTGTCAGATGAGTTTCCATTGGCTTCTGCTTTAAATAGCTCATCCGCGAAAACTCTGTCACGCCAACGCCTGTAGTCATCCAAAAGTGTAAGGCTACCTATACTCTGATGAAAAACGTTGAGGTTACCAGTGTCTAATAAAAGACGCTGTGCTGTAAGCAATGTCTCACGAGCAACCTTGAAGGTTGAAGGAGAAGTTGCATCGGTAGGATCTGCAGGACCTGTATACTCTTTCAAGTTGACAAGTACTTTATCCTTAACGATATTTCTGCTAGAAGCTGTACCTAGTGTCTGATCTGCTGTACGCTCTCTGGAATCCTTATTACCAGGATTTCCCCAGAAGCGATACCTATCGAGCTGGACCGTTTGGCCCGGCTGTTTAGCGAAATCGTGTACCACTACAGGCTCTACAGCCATCTCGACGATATAGCCGGGATGGGGCCTATAGAGCTCAGCCCCTAACAGTTTTGGGAAATCATTATCAATCCACATTTGGGATCTCTAACTCCGAAAACATATAGAACAAAAACACGACATATGGCGTGCTATTTACTACTATAAGTAAATCGTATAGGGAGAAACATTGGACGTAGCAGACGTGCGTGGATTATTAGGCCTACTTCTTGGAGATGGGAGCTTGGTCCCATATCGTACTCCTGGAGGTGGTTATATACAATTAACGCTAACAGCGGGAGCATCTGAGTCTTGTTTTTTAGAAGAAAAGGTCTCAGAATTTCGTCAATTCATTCAAACCAAGGCCAAGATTGTACCCTATAAGACCACTCCAAGGTCGAACGGCAAGACAACTCCAATCTTAAGATTTCGGGTTTCAACCAATAAATTAAGACCTGTTTACAATCTTTTATATCCCTTAGGAGAGAGGCAAATAACAATAACCACTCTCGACTTGTTAGGAGCCCCAGCAGCGGCTTGGTTGTGGGCAGAAGGAGCTAGGCCTAAGAAAGATCAGACTAACGTGCTCACACGTGTTGGAAACACTAGTGAAGAAGCGCTCATAATCTCTAAATGGCTCAACATGTTGACCGGAGCCTGTTCGACCTTAGATTCTAATTTTGCTCGTCCTAGGTTGGTTTTTGACGTAGATCAATCCCACAAAATCAAGCAGGCTTTAAATCAATATTCCCCTAAGAGTAAACAGCACTTATTCCAAGGAGATTTACTGGATGTCAACTCAATTCGTAACGCACGCACTGAGTTGCAGTTTAGGGAGAGGAATGATCAGTCTAAAAGGAACGAAGAACCGTCCATGGTTGGAGATATCTCGATGTGAGACTGAAAGACCTTTACTGTCCTATCAAAGCAAGCTGCTAAGACAGCTACATCAGGGGCCTATCGACTATTACAAGGATCGAATATCGGGTCACGGTTTCTATGACAAGGAACGTTTTAGATTTCACGGCAATCAACTATATAAAGCATATGAATTGCTATATCCCAGAGATCAACGCTTTGTTTCTCTAGATGTATTAGAGGTTACAGGCAGAAAAGGATTAGCTCTCTTGTGGGCGGATCAAGGACGTATTAACGGTCGCAGAGGATCTCTAAGAGGTAAATATTCGTCTGAAGAATACAAGAATATTGCTAAATATATGAATACACTAGGTATAGAAGCTAGTCCTCATTCCAACCAACTTACAACTATTGAGATTTGCTTATCTAGATCAGGACTCACATTAATGTTAGATATAGTCGAAGATTTTTTACCTAAAGGTGTTTACAATGGATTGTCCCGTAGAAGAACTATGTCAGGGACATCCCTCCGCCAGGGGTCTTAGTTTTTATAGTTTCCTAAGTCCACTAAACGACTGAATGTGCGTATAGCTAGCGTGCATGGCACCTGGCATTTCTTTTTCACCTAAAATAGAGTCGAGTCTTATTTTCGAAGATAGTTGACCTCTGTCAGTGATTCAATAGATAAGCTGAAAGGTGCTTATGGAGGTAGTGATAAAACCTCTGGGTCTTTCCTGCGTCCTGAACATGTCAAATATAATTCTTTCCTAAAAGCAAGAGATTTAGGTAGCGTCGTCAACCTTAGTACGACAATTACTGGGAATGTAGGATCAGAAGTTGGAGCAAACACTTTATATTTCAAAGTCACCACACTAGGAGAATCTGACCTCCTTTTAACTAAACAAAGTATTCATAAACATAAAGACAAGTATATAACTGTAGGATTACTTGATTCTGAGCGTAATCCCATACAAAGGACAGTAAGCGGATTTGGATATGCCAATGAAATACTCAATACCATCCCAAAAGAAGCTCAATTACAGCTACCAAAGGGAACTTATTATTTTACGGTCAGTAATTCTCAATGGCAGCAGTTACCTTTTCAGATAGGTATTCAAGTTATAAGATATATCTTGATTGATGGTATAGCCGAAGGATCTCTGACCGCAACTGCAAGGGTTGCATTGGTCAAGATATTTGGTTTATCTGTAGTCACTGCAGAGCCATCCTTGACACTAACTCCGAAGAATCAGATAAAGGCTTTAGAAGGACAAACAGATGGACAGGCTTTACCAACGCTCGAGATAGCTATTTTAAGAGGTACTGCAACTCTCAGTAATATTAACTACGGCAGATTGAAGGCTACGTGGAGGATTGGTGGAACAGCCACCGGTTCGAGCAATAATACAGCTACACTAAATGTTACGACCCCTGGTGGTGGTTACGGTCCTTAAGGATTTAACTACTGTCAGAATACAGATGAAGAACTAAAGCAAGCATGGCATTTTCTCAATATCTTGCGACCAAGATTCTGAGTTGGGTAAAGAACTCTACTTTCCCTTCAGCATTGTCAAACGTGTATGTATCTTTACATACAGCTGACCCTGGAACTGCAGGGACCAATAACGATGTAACAGCCTCCGTGAGAGGTGTGGCGACTCGAGTCGGAATAGCAGCTACTGCTTTCAGCTCAGTAGGAGCAGCCAGTGGTGGAGGCTATCAAATAACAAATTCTATGGTCAGTCAGCAGACTACAAGTGCTGCTAATACAACTCCAGTAACCATTTCTCATTTCGGACTATGGGATACCAGTTCATCTGGCAACTTCTTAGCTTCTGGAACATTGACGACCAACGTAGAAATACAGCAAGGAGATACGGTGCAATTCAATAGTGGTGCAATGGCAGTTAAAGTTCTATAACTATCTGATACCTACAAATCCCCCATTGTTAGAGATATCTAAAGTCAAATATCCTTGATCAGGTTGATAATCAATCTTTCCTCTCCATCTGCTCTTCAACCAATTAAAGAGATGATGTATGTCTTCTTTTCCTGGGCATATATCTAATCCTTCTCCTTTGGAATGAGCTGAATCAGGTGTGCCTCCTATCTCCCTGTTGAAAGGTTCGGATCTGAAGCCGCCAACAACCCATAAGGGGCCATTCCATGCCTCTCTGACGGCATTAAACTCTTCGACAAGACGTATGAGTCGTTCAGCTTCTATGCTGTCCTTCTCGGGTATATTACGAGGGTCATATTGCACTACCTCTCCCACAGTTAGGTATCTACCTAAAGGGCAATTCAAGTCTGTCCAATCTATATCGGAATCAGTAGGGATATGAGAAGTTAATAGTTCGAAATCGGGCATATATGCAGCCCATCTACCTGGTGTTCCATATATCCATAACCAATTATGTAGATCTCTAGGGATTTCACGGGATTGACTAATTTGTATTATCTCATCTTCTTCGATTCTCTTTTTAGCTGGATCAGCCAACCAAATATAATCTAATGTTGCTTTCTTAAGGTAAGTATCACGCTTAGCCTTGAGATATACAGACTTCACGCTCTCTCTATCCCATTCATTTCCTTCAATACTGCGTCGATCAAGCAAAGCAGCAGACTCATGCCCTTGATAAGTAGCGTATAAGCTGAATATCTCACTCATCTCTTCATATCTCTCCGGATAATCTATAGATGCTTCTAATATTTCTTTAATAGGCCTGAATTCCTCCTTTTTGTAAATATCAAATCCTTTACTCCAACCAAAACTCAGTAATGCTGCCTGTCTTCTATGTCCTAGCCTCTCCCACCCCGGAAGATTAGTAATATATTGAGACGATTCTTTTTTGATTAAGTCTTTCGTGTACTGATAACAGATGGAAGCTTTACAAACGTCCCCCATTCGGACAATATCTCCTCCGGGATACGTAACAAGTCCAGTGCAGATTGTGGCAACCCCTTGAGGATCTTGATATGCCTCAGTCTCTACTCCTTCAAACTTTGTTATCAGCTTGACGGCTCGATCCAGGGTCTTCAGATGTATCGCCATAAATCATTGCGAAGCGTAATGTTGGTTTAGCCATAGGCTCTTTACCTTCTACCATTGCTATAGCAGTTTCTTCAGCTAATTGCTTGCCGAATCCTTTAGATATCAATAAATCATACGTTGCCAAAAAACTATCCAACTTAGATCTACCGTCTTGCACGGCAGAAGATTCTTCATCGAAGACATCAGATAACTTCTGGTACAGTTCATCGTTACCAGCTAATTGCATTTACTGATATCAAGTGGATATCTTAAATTTTATTACAACTTCCTGACTATGGTGTTATTTCAAGATAAGAAATCAAATTTTTCTGGGTGATATAAAGTTTCTAAAGCTAAATTCTTGTGTGCATCAAGAGCAGTACCTCCTTGTGGAAGCTTGGTTTGCTCTAGTACGCCTATTTGAAAGTTTCTAGCGAGCTGATCTGCAGCATTGTCTTGCGCTGTCATCTCTAATAAAGCCGCTTGAGCCTCAGTTTTTGCTTGTGTTTGTGCAGCGGAAGCAGCTGTAGTGAGATCTTGGGTATTACTCTGCAAGTCTTGAGAATTCTTGACTGATGCTTGAAAATGAGATGCTTGACCGGGGGCATGATCTAAGAATCTGGCCGGTAGAGCCTCTTGAGAAGGAGGACTTAATGTAACGTTTTGAGGTAACAATGTCATAGGTAGATGCCCCGCGCAAGCGGGGCGATAACTACTCGGTTAGCCGACTGCAGGTGCAGTTAAAGCTACGTCGCTAGAACCAGCCGAAGCTAAATCTAGAGGGAAGTTATGAGCATTACGCTCGTGCATAACTTCCATTCCGAGGTTGGCTCGATTGAGTACGTCTCCCCATGTTGGGACGACCTTACCATTTGAGTCTACAACCGATTGATTAAAATTAAATCCATTTAGGTTGAAGGCCATGGTGCATATACCCATTGAGGTGAGCCATATACAAATAACAGGCCAAGAAGCAAGAAAGAAGTGAAGACTACGAGAGTTGTTGAAACTTGCGTATTGGAAGATGAGACGACCGAAGTAGCCATGGGCTGCAACGATGTTGTATGTCTCTTCTTCTTGTCCAAACTTGTAACCATAGTTCTGTGAATCAAGTCCTGTAGTTTCACGAATAAGTGAAGATGTAACCAGTGAGCCATGCATAGCACTAAACAAGGCACCGCCAAACATACCCGCCACGCCTGCCATGTGGAATGGATGCATGAGGATATTATGTTCCGCCTGAAAGACAAACATAAAGTTGAACGTGCCTGAAATGCCGAGAGGCATACCGTCACTGAATGATCCTTGTCCGAAAGGATAGACGAGGAATACAGCAAAAGCTGCGGAGACTGGCGCTGAGTAAGCAACACAGATCCAAGGCCTCATCCCAAGTCGATACGACAATTCCCATTGGCGTCCCATATAGGCGGAGATCCCGATGAGAAAATGGAACACCACGAGTTGATATGGTCCTCCGTTATAGAGCCACTCGTCGATGGTTGCAGCTTCCCAGATTGGGTAGAAGTGAAGACCGATTGCGTTAGATGACG
>Ga0208158_1000066_pt1 | contig 49722 bp, 64 predicted proteins | sample 8_EtaG_FD_184081 | JGI IMG/M metagenome (GOLD analysis project Ga0208158, IMG submission 184081) | Marine viral communities from the Subarctic Pacific Ocean - 8_ETSP_OMZ_AT15162 metaG (SPAdes) (version 2) | ecosystem: Environmental > Aquatic > Marine > Oceanic | place: Pacific Ocean | collected...
ATGGGGTAGCGACAAATTTAATATGAAGATAATAAACAAGGTAAAATATGAAATTTCGACATCTTATAATATGTCTGTTAATTATATTTATATTGACAGGGTGTGATTCTGGCTGGTCTGTTTGCGGCTGGGAGGTTAAGTGAGTGCAAAGCCAGATACCGCTAGAAGTTATAGGGCTACTGTACTTGATGATAACGCCATTGTTAGCATTAATCTTAAATGGCTTGGGCAAGGATTGGTCTTTGTATCAGCATTGGTCTATGGGTATTGGCAAATTGAAAGTAGGATTAAAGAGTTGGAGAAACAAGTATCTGTTTCAGATAAAACTATTACAGAACTTGTGCAAAAACATATTGAAGAAGAAGAAGCTCGTTATGCAGAAATGGAAGAAGAGCTTAAATGGCATCAGAAAATTTTAAAGAAGAAGAAGAAATAATGGATTTTATGGCAATATATGGTGAAGCTGGAATGATTGGTGTTGTTGGTATAATGTTTGTATATCTTGTAATGTCATTATCTAAAAAGTCTGAAGCTCAACAAGAAGCATTGGAACGATTGAAAGTTGAAAATAGGGGCCAATCAGAAACATTAGAAAATATGGAAGGTATGATTATAAAATTAATTGGAAGATGGAATCAATCAGATGATAAACTTGATAGAAAATTTGATGCTATCACTAAAGAAATAAATGATTTAGATAATCAAGTATCGAGAATAGAAGGTTCTCTTTCAAGAATAAATGGAAAACATTAATGGATTACGAACCAATAGATAAATACAGATATGATGTAAAAGAAAGACTTGTAAGGATAGAAGCTATTCTTCATAGGGAACTTCCAGATATTAAAGAACAATTAAGAATTTCAAATGGTAGAATAAGGTCACTTGAGAATTGGAGAAATTATATTCTTGGCGGTATGGCTATCATAACTTTTTTTTCACAACTATAAAATAGGATATAATTATGAATATTAAATCAATGTTAATCAAGCTAGCTGAAGAACAAGCAGAGAAAATGCAGGAAGAAGCTGTAAAGCATCTTGGTTCAGATGAAATGACAGAAAAAATTGCTAGCGCAATCAATAAACGTATTGACATCCCATTCGTTTCAGAAGATAAAGAACAAATCTTTTTTGAAAAAATGGTAGATGTTGTAACAGATATAATAGAAGGAGTATTTAAAGGTAAATAAATGTTAGTAATAATATTATCACTCACACTATCTGAGCAACCAGATAGCACAAAAATTAAAGCAACGACTCATCCATCTTATAATGTAATGGCTTACAATACAGAAGATGTGAAGAAGAAAAAGAAGAAAGGTAAGAAAATCAAAGGTAAAGGGAAAAAGAAGAAAAAAGGTTTTTTCTCAAAAGTTTTTGGTTCTAAGTAATGCCAAAGTTTGGCAAAAGAAGTAAAGAACGATTAAAGGGCGTTGATGCAAAGCTTGTCAACGTCCTAAATGAAGTCGTTAAGTATTTTGACATTACTATAATAGAAGGACTTAGAAGTCAAGAACGTCAAAACCAATTAGTAGCCGAAGGACTTAGCAAGACAAAGTTCGGTAAGCACGTTCAAGGTAAAGCCGTTGATATTTCCCCATATCCGATAGATTGGGACGCTAGGGATGACTTCCATTACCTAGGAGGGTTTGTACTCGCTACGGCCGCTTCTATGGGTGTTAAGATACGTTGGGGTGGAGATTGGAACGCTAGTTCTCTTTTTAAAGGTAAACGCACAACTAAAGATAATAAATTTGATGACCTTGTGCATTTTGAATTATTGGAAGATTAATGCCTAAACAATACCTTACTATAAAAGATTGGTCTGGTGGAATGAATAATAGAAGAGACCCAAGAGATTTGCAAGACAATGAATCTTCAGAGATTCAAAATATGTCTATTGACGCTTTAGGTAAAATAAAAACTTCTGGGGTTTTATATGCTCATATAGAAGGTTCTGATGGTTCTACTGACTTAAGTGAATACTTTGTAGAAAGAACAGCTGCATTGAATGGTTCTGGCGGATATGGTTTATTTTATTTTGAATCTGACCATAGCAAAGATAGTAATTATAGTATTACCGATACTAAGCATCCGGGTACAAGTAATGATTTAACATTAGGTAGCTCAGCTGGAAATATAAAATTTGTTGCAAAGCTAGTTGGTGGAGACAATACAGATACAGCACCTTCATATAATCCTGAATAATGCCTGTACCTACTAAACAACATTTGCAATTAGTTCTAGGAACAAGTTCTGTTAATAGTACTATATATACATCTAGTCTTATTAAAACTGGAGATACTTTAAAGATAAGTGGTACTGGAAGTAATGATGGAGTATTTACTGTAACAGATATTGTAAATACACTAAGTACTGGTGAAGGTGTTGGCACTACTTTTACAGATGTAACTGGTGGTTCAACTTCATCTGGAGATACTGCAGTAACTTTAGATGGAGCAAATACCAGTATGGTTGTTGGATTATCTGTTTCAGGTACTAATATAGCTTCTGAAACTTATGTTGCTGCTGTTAATGGAGCTCAGACTGCAATAACATTATCAAAAAATACAACTGGAATAGTTAATTCTGGAGCAACTCTTACATTTGGGGATGCGGATATATATTATGTATTAAAAGGTAGGGGAATTGTAGATGATTCTTCGGGTGGAGACCCTGTAATAGAGGTAATAAGAACTAATGTTGGCGATAAAATGCTTGCTCTTGGAGATGTTGATAGCGAAGGAAATGTAGATATATGGTCTAGTAATGCAACCACTACTTATAGTAATAAAAATGAAGGGTGGGAACAATCAGCTATAAGCCCAACAATAAGAGGTAATGATGCTAAATATATATTTCACATAGCTGATGACGCTGTTAGAGTATGCAATGTAAATGATGAAAATACAAGTATTGTAAAATGGTATGGATACATACAAAGAAATCAATTCAATGCTACTACTGGGCTTGTATTTGCTGAATATCAAGAACATCCTAATTCTTTAGCTCCTCCAAAAATTGCAACTAAATTTTCATATGCATTTGGCACATCTAGTCACGATAATACCGCTGCTGGTAATTACTACTTAAATCCATCTTCTCACGATTTTAGGGGGGTTGCGATTCAAAAGTATGCAAGTAATCTACCTCTTCAAATGGGGCTAGATTTAAGTACAACTAGCACATCATTTCAATTTGAAGATGCTAGCAATAATGATAAAACTGGTAGAGCTATTGTAGGTGAAGTAATTTCTGTAAGCAGCGGCACATCATCTAGTGATGGTGTTGGTGATTTAGGAGAGTATCCAAAAGAATTTATGTTTTGCAAAAAAGCATTTAGCACAACAAATGGCAGAGCAACATATTTAAGGTCTTATGGTGGGAATCTTGATGGTACAGCTCCATTTGATTTTGTAGATAATGCTATGCCAATAATAGAAAGAGGTACTGGTTGGAATATTGGAGTAGATGATGGTACATCAGAAGGAACTTGGGAAGCTGGTACATATGAGTTTTATGAAACTTTTATATACGATGGCAATCAAGAATCATTACCAGTTCAAATAGGAAATGGAGCAGCTACAATAGCAGCATTTACTCATACTGCAGCTGGTTCTAAAGCTCTTCAAATTTCTATATATGCTGATTTAGCTTATAGTGGAAGAATAACTGGTGGAAGAATTTATATAAGATTGCAAAATACAGATGATGATTTAGTAATGGTATCTGATATAGATATAGTAAAAGGTGTTAGAATGTCACTAGATGGAGATTATAAGTCTTGGAGTTACCAAAGTGGTAAAGGATATTATGCAGTTGGAAATGCAACTGGTAATTCTGTTAATCCTAATTTAGATACATATAGAACAATTAATGGATTTGGCCCAGATTTAAAATTCTTAGGTATTGGTGGAATGAATGAGGGATATAAATCTTCTGTTGTGGCTGGTAGAAGAGTATTCGTAGCTAATGTTAAATTAAAAATAGATTCTGGCGAACTAAAGAAATTTGGTGACAGAATAATGTATAGTGAAATAAATAAATTTGATACATTCTTAGAACATAATTTTATAGATGTGTCAAAAGGTGATTATGGAGAATATTCAGCATTAGAATCTTATGCTGATAGATTATTAGCATTTAAACATAATTTAGTTCATATAATAAATATATCTAGCCCTAGTTCATCTAATTGGTATCTTGAAGATACTTTTAAATATTATGGAGTATCTCATCAATTTAGTGTTGCTAAAACAAAGAATGGAGTAGCTTGGGTATCAGATGATGGTTGTTATTTTTATGATGGCAAAGATATAAAAAATCTTATAGATAGAAAAATTTCTGTTAGTGAAGCTTCTTTTGGAAGCACAAATTGGAATGATTGGTATAGGGGTTCTAATATTCAAAAAGATGCAATGTTGGGATATGACCCAATAACAAATTCTTTAATTATGATGAGAAGCCCTAATGATGCCTCAGCCAATTCAAACCAAGCTTTTATATATGATTTTGACAGTAAGGGATGGACATACAATACAAGTCTATTTACAGATAGTAGTTATTATACTAATTTTGTAACAGATATGAATAATAATTTAACTGTTGCTAAACATGATGGAAGTAATGATGTTGATTTTTTAAAATTCCTACCAATACAATCATCTCAAGGATATTCTAAATTTACTACAAAAGATATAGACTTTGGCAATCCTGAATTAATAAAAAAAGTATACAAAGTAATTGTTACATATAAATCAAGTGAAGCTGTAACAACTCCATTTGATTACGCAATAGATGGTAAGCAGAATTTTTCTGGAGATGGAGGCGGAACTTTTACTGGCAATCTGGCAAATACTTCAAATAAATGGGATGTTCTTACATTAACTCCATCATCTGTAATATCATGTCAAAGTATACAAATACAGTTTGATTTAAATGGTGATGATACTAAAATTGAAATTAATGATATGTCAATTCAATATAGAACAATAAGAAATAAAGTAGCTACATAATGGCATTAACCGAAAGAGATTTAAGAAAGCTAATTAATACTAAACAATCTTCGTCTGAGTTTCAAGGTTCTCCATCAATATCTAATATGATTGATGGCCAAATGGCAGTTCAAAAAGAATCTAATAATCAATTAGCTATATATAGAAAAAAGTTTGGTAGGCTTTGGAAATCATATATGTCTTCTAATGGCGATGAGTATGTAAAAAGAAATTTAAATGTTAAAGGTAAAACAAAATCAAGAGTAACTGCTAAAGATTTAATCTTTGAAAAAGGGCCTGAATTAACAATAGATAGTGGTGCTATAACAACAATAAACTCTTTCCATACTGTAGACGTAGAAAGTAGTTCAAGTGATAATTTAGACACTATAAATGGTGGCTCTAATGGTCAGATATTAATACTAAAGCCTGCTAGTGCTAGTAGGACTATTGTAATAAGACACGATGAAGGTAATATAATAACATCTGATGGTAGTAATTTTTCTATGAATGATGGAAATGATACAGCTGTTTTATTTAAAGACGACTCTAAGTGGTTTGTTTTAGTAACTATTAACGCTCAATGATAATCAATAAAAAAATTAGCTGGTATTTTATTTTTACTAGCTTTATATTAAATTCGCAATAATAATATTATTGCAAAAATAAAAGGATTTTAATAATGGCAGACCCGTTACAATCATTAAAATTTAAAGCTGGACTTTTTGGAAATATATTTGATGAACAACAATCTCAACTTGGACAAGCTGCTGAATTAGGTAAGCAAAAAAAAGGTGGGTTACTTGGTGGTCTTATTGGTGGTAAACTTGGAAAGTTTGCTGTAGAAAAATTATTAGGAACTTATTTAAAAGCTCAGTTTGGCCCAATGGGTCTCTTAATGGCTAAGGCTCTTGCAACTGGACTTGGAACTTATGCTGGTACTAAAATAGGAACTGGTAAGAAAAAAGATATAGGAGCTGAGCATGGAGCTGGAACTGGTTTATTAGGTTCTGGATATGATAGATTAGGTAGTGTACAAGATAGTATATCGAATATGGCTACATCTCATGGTCTTGGAACTGGGATAGGTACAGCTGTTTCTGGGTTAACAGACATTGGGTTAGGAAAAGCAAAAGATGTATTAGGAGCTGGATTAACACCAAAGGAAGGTTATGGAGGATTTAAATTAGATACCCCACCCAGCGACGAATATTCTATTTTAAAAGAAAGTGGATTAGGGCAAGCACCTAGCTTAACATCTGGCCCTTTAATGGACACAAGTAAAGGTATTAAAGGCTCTCTTATAAGTAAAGTGCCAATGAATTTATCAGCACCAGAAGGTATAGATAATCTTTTATCTTCGTTACAGGATGAGCAAAGTCCTTTATATGCAGACTTAAGTGAGGCTATTTTAGCTAGGGATAGAGGAGATATTGGGGCTCAAGATATTATTAACCAAGCTTATGCTGGTACTGGAAATGATTGGGGGGAAGCATCGAAGAATTATGAATCTCTATTTCTACAACAAGGAGGTTTAGCAAATACTCTTTTAGGTATGCAAATGGGTGGTATGCCGGGAGTATCTAGCCCTATACCATATCAAGATGGTGGTAGGGTATTTGATGAAGAAAAAGTAAGAAAAATGGTTAAACAATATGGAGAACCTGCTGTTGGTGATACAGATTTAACAAAATTTTTTGGTTCAAAGGGTTTAGGAAGGTTAATAGAAAACTATGGTGCAGACTCAAATGTTGATATTGACTTGTCAAAAGCACTAATAGACCAACTAGCTGTTCAAAATGCTTTTGGAGGTAAGCTTGGGCAGATATTGTCTATTCCCGCATCTGAGGTTGGAGATGGTGAAGGATTGAGGTATTATGAAGGAATTGGTCAGTATAGAGGTAGTTTACCAGATGCCGGTCTTCAATATCCGGCAATCAGGGATGCTATTAAAAAAATGACATTTACTCCACAAGATTCAATTCCAAAAGCTAGATTAGGCTATCAACAAGGTGGTTTAACGGGCTATCAAGATGGTGGATACTTAAGACAATATAATATGGGTGGTTCAGTTGCTCAACAACCTTTATCTTATCAGTTAGGTGGACTTCTTAAATATAAACGAAGCCCGGTAAGCTAATGGCTTCTAAGTATAGTAGACAACCGGGAGACAGTATACTGGCTTTGTTAGAGCCGGGTGAATATGTATTGAATCGCAATGCTGTTAATGAAATTGGTAAAGAGAATCTTGATGAATTAAACTTTGAAGATTCTCCTAGATTCAATATGGCTCAAAGAAGTGAAATGCAATTAGGTGGTATGTTAGGTGATTATATTGGTATGCAAACTGGTGGTTCGATGGAATATGGTGGAGCTAATACTGATTTACCTACATTCCCATATCTATATGAAAAAATGGATATACAACCAGTATGGACTCAAAAACACAAATTTGAAAAAGCAAATGCTTATGACCCATCATCAGAGGGAGTTCACTTTGAAGATTATTCCAGAGCTGTAACAGATTCAACAAAAACTGGTCAACAAAAATTATTAAGTCAAGGTCAAGAATTACAAACTCAGCAAGCTAAATCTGGATTTGCTGGGGCTGGAGGCCCTCAAGCGATAGCGGATACGAGTAGAGGTACAATAATGGATGATTTTATATCTCAACAAGCAGCGGCTCAATCATCATTGTTTAAGGGTGTTAAATCTGAAAGAGATGATTGGCTAAAAACAACTGGCCAAAATTTACTTCAATTACAACAAGCAGAAGGAACTGAAGATTATAATCTGAATGTAGGAGGCCCAACAAGTACTGTTGGTACTGGACTAAGTGGAAGTACCATGGACGACTTGCCTGATTTTGATACAGTTACAACATTGCCAACATCTGACCAAGGTATGGTATATATGAATGGTGATTTTTATATATGGTCTGAAGAAGAGGGGGGATATGTACCTCGAGGATAAGGAATATTAATAGATGGACTAAGGCAAGTCAATCTTAAAATATATATAAATTTTAAATAGGAATTTAATTATGAGTAATGGTAAATATGATGTAATAAGACCGCAAGCTGTAAATCTATCACCTGCACAAGATTGGGAAGATAAAGCTTTAGAAGTTTTTAAAAGTGAACGTGATAGAGCTGAAAGAAATGATATTAGAGGTGAGGAACAAAGAAGATATGACCAAAGCAGAGAAGATATGCTATTTCAACAAAAATATGAAAAGTCTATTGCTGCTTATGAATCTGATTTAAATGAATATAAAATAGCAGCTGAGCAAATAGGTTCTGAAAGTCCTGATATGCTTAGAAAAATTCAACAAAAATATAGTAAAGAGCATTTAATTCCAAAAAGAGATGGTACTTTTGAAAAAAGGTTTATCGTTCCTGAAGGAGTAAAACTATATACTGATGAAAAAGTAAAAAGTAAGTCTGATTTTGATATGAAATTAGATAATTGGAAAGATATGACGAATGAACAAAAGATTGCTGCTTGGCCTTCATTGAAAAAAAATAATAGATATTTTAATGTTGATTTGGATATTGAAGAAGGGCAATATAATAAAGCTCTTTCATATAGAGATAATGAAAAATTACTTGATTCTATGGGCCAATTTTTACCTCAAGGTTATAGTAATGATTCATGGGAAGGCGCTAAGAAGATATTATTAAAAGATGATGATGTAACTGACGCTGAATTAAAATTAATAGCTGCAGATATGAGCAAACATATAACTAATAAAGAATCAGCTAGAGAGTTTTGGTCAAAGTTAAATACTGAACTTGTTAAGTCTATGGGAGACGTAACATTAGAAACTCCTCCTACTGTTGTTAACGATTTGCAAAGGATGCAAGAAGTGGTTAATCAGAATCTTAGTGAATTTTATCCAGACATGACTGAAACAACTGACAGAGGAGCATTTAATGCTAGAGTATCTGAAATTGTAAAAGAAAAATATGGGGCTGATGGAGATTTTGATTCATTATCTCCTGAGCAGCAAAAAGAAATTGTTACTCAAGTAGCTACTGGTAAAGCAATTAAAGCTGGTATTACAGCTGGATTTGAATCAGATAAAGATGAATCAACCGAAGAAGCAAAAAAATTAGCTAATAAAAAAGAAACTTTAGATGAAAAAGTTAAACCTTCTTGGATTAGCCCAAAAGGGGCAAGTGTAAAAAATCCAGTAACAAAAGAATATGGATGGTCTGCTGAAATGATGGCTAAAGCAGTAAAAGAAAGTCCTTTTACATACGCTAATAAAGGATTAATTCCATCTGATGACTATCCGGGTTTTAAAGAAGTTTCTATAAAAGAAGCTTTGGAACATTATCAAAAAAATAAAAGTAAATATAAAAAAGATAAGCCAATAAAAGTTTCTCAAGGATTGTTTAGAAATAAAAAAGATATAACAAGATATCCTAAATCTAAATAATGGCAGACCCATATCAATTATGGATTGATTCTCAAAAAGGCAATCAACAAGTTAATAAAGTTGACCCATATGATTTATATATACAACAACAAGATAAGGTTGACCCATATGATTTGTATATGTCTCAGCAATATGGATATCCATCATTAACTGATGAAGAAAAATCTCGTTCAGTTGCAATGACTGGAAGAGAACTGCTGGAAGAACAAGAGTCTCCCGGCTTCTTGGGAGCATTATGGAGTGGTTTAAAATCTGGAGCAACTTTAGGTTATGCTTCTGATGAACCAGTATCTCCAGAATCAATGACATTTGGAGAGGAAGTAGCCCAATTAACAGGAGAATTAGCAGGTGGTATAATTCCATTTGGAGTAGCTAGTGTATTTACTGGTGGTTATGGGGCTCCAATAGCTGGATTTAAATATACAAAGAGTGTATATGATTCAATATCTAGGTTAAGTAAAGCGACTAGAGTAATGAAAAAATATAGTAAATCAATGGATGATATTGCAAAACAAGCAAAAACACTTGGAATGGAAGCAGATGATTTATTAAAAGGAGGAGCGGGATTAAAAGGTTCTGCTTTAAGCGAGTTTCAAAGAAGTGGTAAGGGATTGTTATCAAAAAGATATGTATCTTTAAATAATAGATTTAAAACAGCTAATAAATCACGAATTGCTTCTGAAGAAGTAATAACATCAGCTCAACGTAATTATATTGAAGAGCTCGTAAATAAAGGTGCTAAATCACAAGCGGCTAGGTTATCGAAACAAATATCTAAAACTGGAACTGGTTATGTTTTACCGGGGCCAAGAGGAAAAATATTAGGTAATAGCAATCTATATAAAACTAAAGTAATTGAACCATTGGCTAAAAAATTTGGTTATAAAGGGGCTGCCATAGCTGACAGATTTGCAAATAGCGCATTAACCTTTGCTTCAGTTGGACTTGTATCTAATAAACCCGGTGATAGTCTTATTGATAGAGCTAATGATATACCAAAAGATATATTTTTAGGTACAATGTTTGCGGCTGCTGGAGTTCCTACAATATTAGGTAAGTGGGGTAAGCATGCAGGTAAGGCTGAATCATTAGGATTACTTGCCATAGGAAGTTATCAAGACCATCTTACATTTAATCCAGACCCCAATATGGATATTAAAGATAGATTATTACATGGGCTAGGCTTAGTTGCTTTTCATCATGTTGGTCTTGGACTTAGCAATGTTGGTATAAAAGATAAGATGTTTAATGGGCTTGTTGATATGGGATTTGATAATACCATTGCTTATGAAATGGCATATAATACAAAATTTTCAGATGACGCAATATCTTATTCAAGAAAGTGGTATCAAAGAAATGGCTCACTATATGTAAATAAAAAGAATAATAAAGATGTTATATCAATAAGTGAATTTGTTAGTGAGAAAGCTGCTGAAGATGGCGAGCAAATGGGATATATAAATTATGTAAATGTTGGTCAAGATGGTTCTGGCACAATTGCTGGTAATAGTTTAAAGGCTTCAAGAAATAAATTAAATAAAAAATATAAAAAAGTAGATTTTAATGATAAAGAATTAATTGATGATTTACCGCCTGAGGTTAGAGAAAATAGAGATGCTATGTTAGAGAATTTGCAATCTGAATCTATAGAAATAGGTGGAGAAAAGAAATTTCAATTATCTGGGCCATCTACTCAAGGAGAGCCTACTGGTAAAGAAATAATTGAAAGAGGCAGGACTGTTGAACAAAGAGCAGAAAAAGATTTTTATAGAAGTCAAAGAAAAGATTTAGAAAAGGTATCACAAAAGAATAGGGTATTTGACGCTGAAAGAGATATTGAAGTAATATCCGAAGAAAAGCCATACTTAAAAGGAGACTTAGTTGAATGGGTAAAAGATGGCAAGGAAATGAATGTTAGCGGAGAAGGTGAATTTTATCCTATGAAGATATTAAAAGCTGATTCAGATTACGCTTATATAAATATTGAAAAATCAACAATACCAACAAAATTAAGTAAGCAATTACAAGCTGATGGTGGAAGAATACCACTATCTGAAATTAAAATGGTAAGAAGGATAGGTAAGGGTAGAGAAGTATCAAAATATAAATTGAATTTAAGATACTCAAATAGAGAAGATGGAAAAAACCATAGGAAATTAAAAGATACAAGCTGGGATGAACCATTAATATTTGATTCAAAAGAAGCAGCTGAAAATTATGCAATGGAAAATTGGGTTGGTAAATGGGAATCTAATAATACTATTAAATCTAAAATGAAATTGTTTAAAGCTAAGGAATCAAGAGTTGAAAGTACTCCAGAGTATAAACAACTTGGTAGAGCTAAAGGAATGTTAAATAGGGCATTTAAAGAAAAAGATTTTAATGACAATGAAATGAAAGAAGTCATAAGAACAATAGCCCCTGAATCAAGAGGCGATGTAAATAACATGACAATCAGAGAAATAAAAAGAACAACTGATTTATTAAAAGGAGATGATAGCATATCATTTGAAGTATTTGATTCTAGGGTAAGACTTGAACCTGACAATCTTATTGACAATATAAATCCTAAATGGGGCAAGACATTAAAAATGGTAAGCAATAAGTTTAAAGAAACATTTCTTGGCACTGCTGCGATAGGAGATATGATTGGAGGATGGGGAGCTGAACAAGCTAGAAGAAGCAAGAATCACGCTAGGTTTAGAAATTCATTTATGGGTCTTGATGTTCAATTGCATAACAGATTAAGAAGAGACTTAAGAGGTACTGGTATTAGCTTAAAAGATATTAATGACCACATCCATGCAATACTTGACCCTGTTACATTTGAAGGTCATCGTAGCTCTGCTCAATTTAAGTTATTTGAAAAGAAATTACAGAACTTTAAACTTAAAGATACATTAAATAATGAAATAAATTCACTTGATGCTATTGTAGATAGATATAGAAAATTCCATGATGAAGCTGCTGTAGCTCAAATAGTTTCAAATTCTTATATAAGAGATACATCAACAAATACTTTAAAAAGAGTTCCTTTTTGGAAAGCTTATGATACTCAAGGTAATAAAATAGAATTAGTAGATGTATATAAGAATCCAGAATTGCACGAAAGACAAGTTTCTAGTATACTAAAATGGATGCAAACAGAAGGCAAAAGAACTGGTTCTCCGGCATTTGCAGGAAAGCCAACTATTGTAAATCAATTTGGCAACGTAGTTGCTATTGATGCAAAAAAATCAAAACATTTTTATGTTAAAGATTATTCAAGAAGGCAGGTTACTGAAGATTTTCTTGATTTTATAAATGTGCCAGATGGTAAAGCATTAGATAAAGCTGCTACATATATGGCTAAAAATGATTCAAAATTAAGAAAACTTCCATTTGATGAAGCTTATAATAATGCTAAGAAATTATTAAAAGACATACAAAAAATTAATAGTAATAATAATATATATGGACAACAATATACAAGAATAGCTGACCTACCAGCTTATATGTATGTATCAAGAGGTAAAGGTGGATGGGGAGACATACTAACAATAGATAAAAAGAACGCATATAAATCAGATGGAACTCCATATAAGGTTGGAGAGACCATTGTAGACGCTAATAATAATCCACATACAGTTGGTAAGGCGATAAAAGTATATAATACTGATTATGTTCAAGTAATTAATGATTATAGTAGTGGACTTGCTCATTCAACTGCGACTTATCATGCATTTGGTGGCAAGACTGGAGATATAAATGGAACAATTAGTAGAATATCTGAGGGATTAGCAGTCCAAACAAAAGATAATTATTATAGAGACTGGTCAAGAAAGATAATGGAAAGTCAGGTATACGGAGAAAAACAATCTTCTTTTAGTAAGGTAATGAGACCGATAACAAGATGGTCAGCCATAGCTGGTCTGTCATCTCCTTTAAGTGGTTTAAAGAATTTAATGTTAGGTAATGTTCAAAATGCAACTGTATTTACTGGTAGAGAATTATGGAAAGCGTATCTTTCTAGGGACGCTGGTTTATTAAATCCAACTGGAGGAGCCTTTAGAAAATGGAGAAGTGCTAAAGAATATGCTGAATCAACAGGAGCAACATATCAATCTAGTTTTGACTTACATCTTGACACAAATCCTATGTCTGGGTTTATGAAAAGATGGTTGCCAAATCTTGGACTAATGAGAACAACTGAAATTTTAAATCGTACTATAGCTCAATCTATTGGGCCTTATTCAACAGAAATACATATTGCTAATATGGCTGGTTCTAAAAATCCTTCAACTAGAGGCACAAGTCTTTCTAATAGTAGAAGAATATTAAGAGATGTAATGGAATTTACTCCAGAGCAAGTTGAGCAAATGGTAAACAGATATAAGAGTAAAGGTAAAGATTTCATGCTAAGTGATGCAGAAAGAAAACAAGCTAGTCAACAGGCTCATGTTATAACTCAAGGTAGTGGAGATTTGCCATACTTACCATATTGGATGGGTAGAGGATGGGCCAAGCCATTGACATTATTCTACAAGGTAGCTTATAGAATAACTGATACAGTTGCAAAAAATGTTATAAAGCCTGGTGTAGTTGATGGTAATCTTGTACCGGCTATGAAATACATGGGATTATCAGCATTGTCAGGCAAAGCTTTATATTCAGCTTATGATTTTTTATTTGATGAAGAACGCTCTAATAAATTTAAAGATGTACCATCTCAATGGTGGGATTATTTTATAAAAGCAGAAGGACTTGCATTATTTAGTAACGCTGGTAGTCAATATGGAGGATTTGAAGAAGCTTATTATCCAGTCCCATTAAGAAATGTTCAAGTCGTTTGGGATAATCTATGGGATTTTATTCAAGGTAAGAAATATGGTAGTACTGCTCTTGGAGATGGGGTAAAAGAAATAGTTGCCATATATGGAACAGCTGAAAGAATATTAAAAAAATCTGTTGAAGAAAATGTAAAAAAACATGATGATTCTAAAAGAAGACAATATCAATTTTTAGATGCTTATTATCCAAAAGATGAAATAAAACTTGATTATGAAGATGGATTAACAGCAAAGACTCCTCATTACAGAGCATTGAGAGATGTATTTTGGCATGACGACCCTGCGAAAATAGCTAAGACATATTATGTATCCCTTGCATTTCTTTCTCATAGAATAATGGAAGAGAAAGGAATACAATATCCATTAGCTGAAAAAGAAGCTAGACAAAGACTTAAAAAAACTCTTGCCAGTTTAAGACCAATACCAAAGAGTTGGATGAAGACTATGGGTAGAACAGGCAAATCAAGATATATGGAATATATGGATGCTTTATCTTCTGAAGATAGAGATAAAGAAAGTAATATAATGGATATATATAGAAATAAGCAAGTTCAATTTTGGGATGCAATAGGCTCATATAGAAATACATATTATAAAAAAGGATAAATTATGCCAAGACCACCACTATTAGGATACTTACAATCAGCAGCAGCTGACAACACAGCTCATAGTTCAATAGATAGATTGCTATTGGAAGATGAAATGAATAGAGACCCTTTATCTGGATTAGCTCAAAAGCCTCAGTATAGTATATCAGAACATAGAACCCCTATGCCAGAAGATGCTTTACCTGTAGGTGCTGGTGTAAAACTATTTAGAGGCGTTCCTAAATGGTTTAAAGGTCAAATGGTTAAAGAAGGTAAATATGTAGGAGGAGCTCCACTTAAAAAAGAGCAGTTTGAACGACTAAATGAGAATACTGATTTTTGGAAAAAGCTAGGAGATAAAGGGCCAGACAAAACTTATTTAAAGAATTTACCATACGAAAAAAACTTGCGAGGGCTCTGGACTACCACTTCAAGACCAGAAGCTATAAGTATGGGTGGTAAAAAAATATTGGAGTTTGATGTTCCTAAATCTATTATTAAAAATGAAGCAATACAAACATCTTTCGACTCTCCTAGCAGTAAAGAGGTAGGAGATATTTTTCTTTTTCCAAAAGGACTGTCAAAAAAATATTTAAAAAAATTCTTTAAGGGATATCAACAAGGTGGACAAGCTCAATTAATGGGAGAACAAGGCAATCCAGACAATCCTCAAAGATGGATAAGAAAAAACTATAATGAGGATGGTTCAATAGCTTCTACAAGTTTTGTAGGAGAACCTCAGCAAAAAAATAAAGCTCAAGCTCATAGAAATTTACTTATGGAAGCTTTAAGCCAACCGCCTCAGCACTCAATTAGAGCTCCTGATTATGGAACAAATATATTTGGACAACAAATTACTGAGCCTTATGACATTACAAAAGCAATAGCTGAAGGTGACTTTCTACCTCCTGTGGGTATGGCTAAAATGATAGGAAAATCAGCAAAACCATTATGGAAATATGCTACTGGAGAATCAATGCTAGAAGGCATGGAAAAATCTATTAAAGAAAATATCCCAGAAGTATTTGAAAAATCTAGGAAGTGGATTACAGGTGTACGTGGAGCGGCAAAAATTCCACCTCCATTCGGAGCTGGTCTTTCTAAAACAAATTTAAGCGAAAAGGCTGTAAAAGAATTAAAAAATATAGCAAAAAAATTACATAATGTAGAATTAGATTTACCAAAACCTAAGCGTAAAAGTTCTGCAGATTTTATTAAAGAAGCTAGAAAGTCTTTAGATATAAATTTAGCTGAAGGGTTATCTCAAATGCAGAAATATGGAAGCATGAGTCCAGTACAAGAAGAAATTATTTCTGGTTCAGTTAAAAATTTAGAAAGAGTAGCTTCAAATTGGTTGAAAAAGCCAAGAAGGCAATTTAAAAATATTGAAAAGGCAGCAATTGATTATTTTGAACCATCCTTAGGAGGAGGAGGTAAGCAATCTTGGTCAGTTATTCAAAAAGAATTAGACAGGATGCCACCTCCAGACCAAAAGAAAATATTAGGGCCAGAAAATTATAGAAATTATGAAATATGGAATACTTTAATTGGAAAAACAGGTGATTGGGGAGCAGCTAAGGGATGGCTTAAATTAAAACCTGATGTACTAAATCCTAATATAGTACCTGTAAATAAGAGAAGACCAAAGTAACAGAATCCATTTTAAGGGGTCTAATCTCCCGAATATAGAGGTTTTATTCTTTTTTCGATACTAACCCTACCCTATACAAGTATTACAGATTTTCCTTTGTTTTTTGTATTTGCTAATATTTTTTGAATACAATGTTATTCCTTTATTATATCCTGTACCTGAATTAGCTAAGAGATATTCCCAAGCTCTATTGCATTTAGGGCATACATATGTATTCCTATCAGTTACCCTAGCTTCATTCATCCTTGATGTCTGAGGTTTAAATTCAGTTTTTTCTCTTTTACCTAACATCACATCTGTCATTACTGATTTGTTATTCTCTACCCATTCTTCTATTTGTATTCTTAAACTCTTTTTCATTATTGTGCGTCCTTTCTATATGCATAGTTATGTGGACTTTTCACATACTTGCGTTTTTTCCTTTTATAATTAACAAAGGGAGTGTATTTATCGCCTATTAACTCCCCATCAAACTTCTTTATTAGTTTGTGTGCTAATTCACTATTGCCGGCAGAAGCTTTATTACTATACTTAGAACATCCTTTTGGCAAAACTTCTGATGGTATTACTTTGGGGGCGCTTTTCTGAGCCAGTTTAAACCAATGGCAAACTGAATTTTTTTCATAATAGCACCCCCAACAACTTCTACTCATTAGAAGGGTAAATCATCCTCATTAGCCTCGGTCTTTTTATCATATTCACCTGGCTCATTGATTCTTAAGCTGACATACTTGTTACCAGCCTTTGATGTTGAATCCCAACCTGCTATTTTCCATTCTTTACCATCTACATTTAGATTTCCTGTAAAGTCAGGTTTAGAATCGCCTTCTTCTTTGTATTTGTTAGGGAAAAATGCTCCCTTGTTTGTTGCATCGTATTCTGACATTAGAATAACTCTCCTTGTTTTAGTCTGTTATTGATTATTTTCCAATATTCAAGATTCAATTCGCATCCTGTATATCTTCTACTTAACTTCTTGGCAGCTTCAGCAACTGTACCTGAGCCCATGAATGGGTCTAGTACAAGTCCACCTTCAGGACTGCCAGCTTTTATGCATGGAGTAATCAATTCCATTGGAAATGTTGCGCAGTGTGACCCCGGATAGGATGCCACTCTGACACTCCATACATCTCTCTTATTGCGGTGGTCATATCCACCATTGTTATCGAGATTTTCTACTTTCTCCTTAACTGATTCAAAGTCATAATAATACTTTGGTTGCTTAGAGAATAAAAATATGTGCTCATGTGATGATGTTGGTCTATCTTTGACAGACTCAGGTATTGGATTTTTCTTGGCCCATATGATATCACTACGCAATATCCATCCTCTTTGTTGTAAAGCAAATGCAACACGCCAAGGAACACCAATTAAATCTTTTGTAGTCAATCCTTCTATAGTCTTATCAGCAACACCCATACCTCCTGTGCCTGAAAATCCTTTTCTGCCATCAGAGGGTATCTCTCCCTTATTAGCATAACAATCTCCTATGTTGAGCCAAAATGTACCATCATCTTTAGTGATTCTATACACTTCATCAAATACAATGCATAACTGTTCAATGTATTCTTCTAAAGAATTTTCTAATCCTATTTGATTATCCTCTCCATAATCTCTTAGGTTGTAGTATGGTGGAGATGTAACTGTTGTATTAACAACACCATCGGGAAACCCTTTTAATACCTCTCTGTTGTCTCCAACAAATACATTATTATCTATATCCATGAGTACCCCACAAGCTTATTGTATGGTACTAATATTATCTCTGATTGATTGCCGTCTCCTCCATTGACAATCTTTATAAGATTATTTTTAGCCAATTGCTTTATCCTTTCCTTTAGTTCATCAACTTTCATTAGTATGATGAATTTTATTTCATTATCAATAGTGAATACATGGCACCACCATTTAGCATTTGTTGTTGATATGCCAGATGGTTTACCTTTGTAATTAATCTCTATTATCATGTTACCTGTGTCATGCCAAGTATCACGCTCTGTTTTTACTTCTATTGAACCTTTACCTTCAAATATATTGCGTACCTTATCCTCATGGATAAGACCAAAGTCTAAATCTATGTCGAAATTTCCCATTATCTTTCCTTTAATAATTAGGCCATCGTTCCGGAAGCGAGGAGGAAAGGAGGCGTAACCTCGCACAATGGCCCATTATGAAAATCTTTATTTTAAATTATTTACTAAACTTTAAGAGCTGAAATTAACAATAAATAACGCTCTAATGGAATAGATATATAAGGCTCCATTCTATCTCCTCTAAATACTACTCCAGTTTCTTCCTTTTCTGGCAATACCCAAGCAGGTATAACTTTTCTTCTTTTACACCCATAATACAATCCATCAATCTCAACATCTCCTTTTTCGTGTTGAGCCCCACCCCTATCTCTATTATAAGCTTCCAACTCCACTGCTTTTGCCATCCTTACTGTTTCTCTTTGTAATTCCGCTCCCCTCTGTCTGTTTCTTCTGCCCCTCTTCTGGGCTCTTGTTGACAGTTGCTTCTTCATTATCACCTTCCTTTTCAAGATATTCAACAAAATTATCAATTTCACCACTATGCATTAAATACTTTTCAAGTAACATCATATTCGTTCTAACAAATGGTGTTAATACATCATTGACATATTGCTTAAGACTAAAAACTTCTCTTACCAAGACCCCAATTTCTTTCTTGAGTTCTCTTGTTGTTGGTCTTTTTTGTTTTATTTTTGCCATTAATCACATTCCTTACAATGTATGTTTACATTATATAACTCATCAGCATTTGGAATCTCAACCTTTGTTGGTATCTGTACTCCATTATCTGCTATTTTTTTAAGGTCATTTTGTAAATTTTTAATGCTGCCTATTTTTGAAGTTTTGTCAAAAGCGTGGCTTGTATTTTCAAACCAATCTAATGATTCTCTTATTATATGCATTTCATTTTCTGATAACCATACACCAAACTTACCATACTTAGCTTTCATTACTTATTCCTTTTTTTTAGTCTTTTCATTTCAATCATAGCATCTTCAGGACTATTAAGTATCTTACATCTATCTCCAACAACTCCAAGAACCTTACTTCCTGTTTTGCCATATCTATTCTTACCAAGTACTACCTCTATTCCATGCTCTCCTACCATTGAATCTTGATAATTATATCTCCAATCATAGTACATGAACAATATCATTTCAGCATCTTGTTCTATTGAACCTGAATCTCTAAGGTCTCGCAATATTGGTCTCTTATTAGACCTATCTTCACAAGCTCTATTTAACTGAGATACAAGTATAGCTGCCATATCATATGTCTTAGCTGCTCTCTTATATTGTTTCATTATATTGTCAATTCTCAATCTGTTATCATCAACTCCAATAACATCTATCAATCCTATGTAATCATCTACTACAACATCGGGTCTATGCTTTCTTATCTCACGCATTGCTCTATCTATATCAAATACATCATCATACATTATTAGATTTTTATATTTGTTAGTTATTGTATTCTTAGCTTGCTCAAGGTCTGTTTTATCTATTTCGTTAAAATTACCCATTCTCATTGTATGGTATGATAAGTATTTACTTTCTATAATCATTAGCTTTTTCATCATCTCAACATTGGACATTTCTCGATTGAATACAAGAACCTTCATTCCTCTGTTAAGAAGATTACTTACAATATTTATGGTCATTGTAGATTTAAAATGCCCGGGCCTACCAGCAACAACTGTTATCTCTCCCTTTGTCATTCCGCCTGTGAGGTCATCTAATGGTTTATAGCCAAATGGTATAATGTTGTCTGTAACTGTCATATGCTTAACAGCATCATCAATAAGTGAGTCAAGGTTAAAATCTTCTCTTATCCTTAAATTGAGAATATCCTCTATTTCCCTATTTAATCTTTGTAATGCTTGATATGCTCCATCTCCATCTAAATCCATTACTTTATTAATCTTATTGGATTTTCGTATCACCTTTCTAAGCAACCATTTCTCATATATCAATTTTGCATAATGTTCTGCGTTAGCAGTGGTAGCAACTTCATCTATTAGACCAGTTAAATAATAACCCGGAGATTCCAATTTACTATTCTTTGGCATTTGAGCGACAACTGTAACAGTATCTATTACCGAAGCGCCTTCTCTATGTAAATGGAGCATACATTTCCATATCTCTTGATGACTTGAGTTATAAAATACTTGCTCTTCAGGTATGTATTGTGATATTTGGTCAATTACAGTATTGTCTACCAAGGCTTGACCTAATATTAGCCTTTCAGCTTCTAAACTGTGTGGGTGTGTTTTATGCATCATTTTTCCTTAAAATGTATAACTGCTCTTTTTCATTTTCTGGCAGCATTACTATTATTTTATGTTTCAAGAACTCAGGAACATATTTACTACCTCTATAATGCATTGGGAGGTCTGCAAAATAAACAGCATCTTCAAATGTTATAAATCCATTAAATTTAGTTTCCATAAGCTCTATAATTTTCTCAAACGACATCCATTCTACGCTAATCATTTACTAACTTTGCCAATTTAGCAAGTGGTTCATTATGATAACCTCTGGAGTCGCTCCACTCTTCCTTGTAAACATTAATGAGGACTTTCTTTCCTAAAATCATTTCCTCAGATATTGAGGGTAGAGAGTACCTTATTTTACCATCTGATTCGCTTTTAGTCAAGCCAATTCCAAGTTTATCAAGAAATTTCTTGTAATAAAGATTAGCTCTTTTCATCTTAGAAGAGCGGTATCTCCATTGACCCGAATCTCTTACAAGTCTATTACTAAAACTTGGAGAATCACTAGCTATCTTATACCTAACCCAATATATATCGCAATGATATCCTTTCTTGGTTTTTGTATTTAACTTTCTTCTTAAAGCTACAATAGTTGCTTCGTAAGTACCCGGCTGTATCTGTCCTTCATCTACTGCTTCTTCATAGTAGACATCATCGGATTCAACATCTTTCATTATGTCATTTATATCAGCCATCAATCTTCTTCCATTGTTTGGTCTAATATGTGTGATGGACAGCAATCTTGCTCAGGAGAGCATGTACTTGTTACATCTAATGTATCTTCAATCAAATTAATCTCTTTTTCGTAGTCTTCATTTATCAATCCAAATAGTCCATACTTTATTGCTGAATTAGATACGCTTTTTATAAACAAGTATTGTTCATAGCTTATCTTTTCATCTAGTGTACTTTGTGGAATTTCCATTTCTGCTAACAAAGACTCGATAGGTACTTGTCTAGCATCAGCTTCTTCCTGTAGTAACTCTGCATTTTTATCTGTAAAATATTTCATTAATCCTCCTTTGTTTTTTTATGAATGTTTAAAGTATTTAAAAACAAAATGCTCTACTTCCTCTGTCTCTTCGTTCCAATCCTCGATGCGAAAAGAATAATCACAATGGTCTTTCTTTAAGTCGTTGACATATTCCATACATTTGTCAAATTCGCTTAAATCAAACATCACATCGGAGTGGTATTTATTCTGCACCTCTTCCGATGCCTTTCTACCATTTACCAAGTTCCCATCAAACCAAACATAATAGTATATATGGTTTTTTAATATTCTTTCCATCCTTTCAGCCATTTATCTTTCCTCCTTAGCATTTTTAGCAACTTCATCTTCCATATAAGATTTTTTCATTTCTTCTATTCTCTTTAATGTTGCTTTTATGTTCAATGAATTAATCTTACCTATATTAGATAAAACTGTTTTCTTATCTTCTTCGCTTAATCCAACAACAGCTTTATTAACAAGGCTAGTATAATCTACAGGCGGAGTAGAAACATTAGAAGAATCCTTTAAACCGCTTACATACTTGTTATCATCGAACTTACCCATGAATACATCAGCATTAAATCCAAGTTTACTTAGTCCTTTGGTAAGAGCATCAGTAGCAACTTTTTTAAAGAAGTCATCATCAACTCTTCCATTAGTATGATATTTGATTGCTGAATGAAGAGGTATAGTTTTTTTATGAGCCCCATTTGAATAGCTCCACCATAAATTAGCTGTATAAACTGCTAATCCAGCATTTTCCCATCTTTCTATCTTTTCATCTTCAACTCCCCATCCTAATCCCATGGGGCCAAAAGTTTCAGTAGCTCTCATTAATTGGTATTGAGCGCCAATAGCTGTGAAGCCACCTCTTTGATTTACTTTTTTTGTATACTTTGGGTCTGTTACCTCAACAGAGTTCCAAAGCTCCATATTTTTCTCTTTTTCCTTTTTAGTCATTACGACTCCTTTTTTTGTTTGTTTGCTTATCCACAAGTTCTCTACAGCACATCAAGAAAACGCATATGAATAATAAATTTTCTATTATAAATCTGCTCCATTTAAAAAAGGTTGAGTATTCATAAGCTCGTTATAAATAAACTCAGGATAATCATCCGTTAGCTCATCTATTTCCTCTTGATTCATTTCTCTGTTTTTATAAGTAGCGGATTCTATAAAAGCGTCTGAATAATCTGGATAATCAGAATTATCTATGCCAGAAAATTTAATGTCTTGTACTTCTGATAGAACAATCATTAACTTAGCATCTCATCAAGAGATTCGTTAATAGTTTCATTTAAAACCTCTAATTGCTCTTCTACTTTCTTTAACCTTATATCTATATACCATCTTAGTAGATAATGATATGCTAGAAATAAAACGGCCAAGTATACTACCATAAATACATCAAAGCCATTTTCTGATAGTGATTGTAACCAATGTATCATTTGCTATACTCCTTTACTTTTCTTTTTATCCATTCAGTAGATAAATTTGTTATCATTGCAAATATCATTACACCAACACCAACTAGACATAATGAAATTGATAATATGAATAGATTAGCTATCCATTCTGATATTGTTAGTATTATCATATACATATTCCTTCCTTTTAAAAATTTTGCTTTGCGTCTGACATCAAGACAGTACAGGAGCCAGATAAATAATAATGAGTTCTATGTATTCAAAATTAAAAGTTGTTTTACTTTTATAATTTATTTATCAGCCTGTAGACAAAGCAAGTTTTATTTATTACTTCTCCTATAAAAAGTTTTGCTGTTCATTCTTAAGCGCCAACCTAAGTTTCATTTGACTCCAATTTTGAAGTCATTTTAATGAACAGCATTTAAACCTCCACCACATACATCATAAAATTGACAGTATTTTTGGTTACATTCCCATTCATATACTGGAGCCATACCCAAGTTAACCTCAGGTAGAGTTTTGTCCTTTATGGACAAATTAACACTACTCCAGTAACTATGAGCTTCATCAATGTATTCTTCAGGTACATCAACTTCTTTCATTTTGCTTGTATTCTTATTGTAAAAATATAATTTCATTTGAATATTGTCAATTTCAAAAAATCTTTTGGCCCATAATCCGTATGTTGCTAATTGTAATTGATAATTTGTTGATGGTTGTTTGTCTGAGTATCTGCCAAACATTTGTTTCCACTTCCATTCATTACAAGTCTTTATATCATATAGCACATGGTTATCTCCTTCACTATCAAGTAAAGCTAAATCTATAAAACCGCGTACATTTAAATCTTCTAAGTATATTTCTTTTTCAATCAACAATGGTAATCCATTTTCTTGAGCATACCAAGTGAGAGCATTTTGTATATCTTCATGTACTAGAGTGCCAAGTCGGAAGATGCGTTGTGTATCACTATTTACAGGCACACCTTCTACTTGACTTACTGCGGAGTAATAATGTTTTCTAGCACATAAACCAGCTGAGCTACTATGAAACCAAGACCTATCTTGATATCTGGCTGCTGTGTGTTGTTTGTTTTTACGCACGAGATATTCGTGATAAATTGATTCTATGTTCCTTTCCATACTATGATATTAATAAAGTTTACTTTTAATCTATAATGTTTTTTTATTTATTTTTTTTTATTTATTTATTTATTTATATATATATATATATTATATATATATTATATTAGCTATAGCTATATATAATATAATATTACATACAGCTATAGCTTATAACAGGGATTATTATTTACTTGTGTATATTCTTGTTATGCCGTCAGTAGTACCAGTCATTTTCTTTCTATAATCCAAGACATTTTGCTTGAATGTTTTATTTTCATCCATTGCTTGTATTTGTATGTCTGGAAAGAAATTGCTTTTATCATCATCATTATATCCGTATTTATCACTACAAGATTGGCAATATGCACTTCCTCCAATTATAACACCGCCATTTATTTTGTCTCCGTTTTCAGGATATGGCCCATTGCAACCATCGCAACAAACTTCTTCACCTGCATTTATAACTTCGACAAGTACAGCGTCGTCAAATATCCCTTTCATGATTTTGCTGGAGGTATAATCTCTTTTATTAAATCACCAATCTTATCAAGAGCGGTAATTACAACATCAAGATATCCTCCAAGCTTAGCAAGATTCATTAATACAGTAGAATCATAGTTATCATCATTTAATTGCATTAAAGAATTATTAAATTGCTTACCTGCTTCAAGCAGGTCAAGATAACTCTCTAATACATTTTGCTCTGTTTCAGTCATTTCGACTCCTTTTTTTATTATAAAAATCTTTTACTAGGTGCAGAGAGCATGGGAAAATCGATAAAACCCATGCCCTCTGTTCTTAATAGCTAAACGCTATTATTATGCCTCACCCTTAACTGTCTTATCCCAGCTAAGCTTTTGTAAAGCTCTGCCGGTCTCATCATCAATCTCAGCATCAATATCAGTTTTGTTTTTCAAATCACTATAAAGCTCACGAGGATTTGTAAATTTTACTGATGCATTTTTGGTAGTAAAACTTTCCATTTCCATAAAATCAAAAGATTTTAGCTTAACGAAAAGTTCTCGCAGATGTATATCTATTAGCTTGGATACAACTTTATTTTTAGATAAAGGTAAATCTCTATGTATCCCTACTGCAACGCTGATTTCATTTTCACTTTCTATTGTAAACTTAATGTTGAAAGCTGTATGGTCTACATCAGCTTTTCCACAAACTGCGGGATATAAATCTTCAGCTAAAAGACCCATCATAAACATTTTTACTGCCATTTGATGTTCATTACCTGCATCCTCATCCCATACCCCTTGTCTATCTTCGAAATAAGATACAAGATGCTGAAATCTATCCTTTGCGTCATTTTCACAATGCTGATGTATTGAAAACATATCAATAGATAATTTTAATGCTATATCTTTAAATTCAGATTCAACTTGAATGTCAGAATTTAGCACATCATCTACTTCAACGAGATAATCTATCATTGTTTTACTCCTTTTTTTGTTTATTATTTAAGTTTTTTGCAAGCCTCCATAAATGTTTTTCTATCTACAACATTTGGAATCATTGTTAAATTTCTAAAATTATGCGGAATACATCTACCAGTAAGCGATTTCATGTATTCTAAGCAACTTCTTCTGTTTTCTGTGCAAAAATAATATACTTTATTATGTATGGTATTCTTAGCAACTGTTACAAATCCATCAAAATCGCCAAAGAATATAATGGTTCTATTTTTAAATAAGCTCCATCTATGTACATCATTGCACACATCTTCAACAGTTAAAAATTCTACAAATTCTTTTTTCTTGCTATTATAAATATGAACTAATCTAGCATTTGGAGCATCATATAGTTCGATATCTCCATAATTAGTAGATTGAGTTGCTATTTTACTATAAAAATCAGATTGTCTTGCACAAGATGGACTGCTATCTAATAAAAGCAATACATTATGTTTTTCTCTAGTATTGCGACATTTATATATTGATTCTTTATTCAAAGTTCTCATAGCCAATCTATCAGCATCCCAAAAATCATCTCCATCAATAGTAGCTCCTACATTATCTTCTGCTACCTTACTTATTACTGTTGATAATGTTATTGCTAGTCTTCTATCTCTAGCTGAATCAAGATTATATCTACCAGCTCTTGCTGGTTTTTTAGTAACTCGACTATAATCCTTAGCACTTTGAAAATTATCTAAAAGGTCTTGTTGCTCTTCTGTAAGGCATCTATACATTTCATCAAATTCATTATAATCGCTATCGGAATCATAATCGCCATGCATCAACTTAGACATCTTATCTAAATTATTTTTGCTTTTGTTAAATTTTTCAGTAACATTTTTAGAATTGTTATGGTACTTGCTCAATCCGAGGGGCTTTAAACCCCCCGGATTGTTCGCTTTAGACTTAACATCAATATTGCTAGTAATTGGTTTACTTTCAGTAGTTTTGAGTTCAGGAGTTTCGTGTTTTATAGTCGCTCTACCAAGATTACTCTCGCTACTAAATCTACGCCAATTAACTTGCAGTGGATTTGAACTTCTTTTCAAGTGATTTTATCCTATTTATTTTTTGTTTAATCTCAAGCGATAGCATTGATTCATCATAATAATCTGGTTCTATGAACGCACAGAAGATTACATAGTCGTAAACTACATGAGCGAATACATTACTATTAGATAATGTATTAGAATTATTACGAGTAAGACTCCAGCCAGCTTTATTTAGCTTGGTACGAATATCTCCATCATGTTTAAAACATCTGTATAATGGTAGATAAGGCAACCAATGGATTATATGCCCTAATATCTTAGGATGCACTATTCCATTAATGTTTAACTTCATCATTCCAAGAGTGTAACCTTCAATGTTATTGCATATTAATTCCATATTTTTAGAAATTATTGCAAATCCATTTTGAATCGATTCTACCTTTACCTTGCTAATGGTACGACTTGATGAAGATAGGTTGACTAAATCGTCAAAAAATGGCACATCACGCAATTCGCATGATGAAGTACCACTTGGCGATTGTAACCATATCGCATCACAATAACCCTTATGTTCACTTAATGACTTTAATACGCTGTTGCCAATAGTGTAAGTATTATTGAGTACTTGATTTTTCAAGTCTGTAACTGCAATTTTATTGCTTGATTTTGGACAAATCGTATTTTTTATAGCTTCTCTACCTAATTCACTTTCTTGAATTGTAAATATAGTAGCCAAATTATCTTTGCGATTCATCCTAAATAAGCTACAATAATTTGCAGCAGTACCGCATATAACTTCAAGACCTTTACCTTCACGAAATCTTAAGTCAATTTTTTCACTGCCATCTAATCTTGCAATGATTTCCTTATCATCTCGCTTATGTATCAACCACTTGCCACGCAACATTCTATTTACTTCTTTTCTTGTAACATATTTATCAACAAGCTTTATTTCACCATTAATTCTTCTAAATAGCTCTGTGTAGTCTAAATATTGCACATGAACAGAAGTGTAAACCTCAGTTGAAAAAGTATAGTTATCTGTAATGGCCCCCCATTCAGGTAACGATGCCAAATTTGGGTCATCGCCATCTAAATTTTGAGACATCAACGCATTATCAGCTAAGCTTTTGATGCGTTCAGCATTAGTATTCTTATTAGTTGAGGTTCTTTTAAGAACAAGTGTAGCATCACTAGGAACATATTGAACTGGTTTGAACGAGCTGTTGAATTTAGACAAATCTCTAAGGTCAGGCATTGCAGGTTCATTCTGTTCATTACGAAGTGGTACATTGTCCACGCCATAATCATCAGCTTTTATCTTTTTCAATTTAGTAGTTGAAATATTTTCAACTTTCTCTTGATTGGATAGCAAGACATGATTTTCAGGCGTTTTTGTTATATACTGATACACCAATGAGTTCCAATCAGCTCTACTACCAAGTAATTCTATAGCATCCATCAACTGTCGTAATTCTTGTATCGTTGCAGGTTTAGGCAAATTTGCACTAATACTGCGTGTATACAAGTCAATCATTTGAGGAATGTAAGAATTGCCATCGTGAGTTAATTTCAAAGCAGATAAAACATCAGCTGGTTCTATTGGGTCAACATGAATCATTGGAAACCTACGAAGTAGAGCTTCGTGAAACTCACGCTCATCATTTGCAGTGATAAATATGGTTAAATTATCCAAATTAGCTTGGATATTACCACCTTCAACACCGGGCAATGATAAACGACCATATTGTAGGAAATCTAAAAAGAATCCATCTACGCTAGGTCGTGTTTTATCCCATTCATCCAACATCAGCATTACTGGTCTGTTATTAGACTCAATAGCAGCTTCGTAAATCTTACCATGCCCTATCTTGACACCTGAAGTAGTATCTTCAGATGGCATTATTTTGATGAGCAAGTCTTCTTCACGAGTGCCTTGGGTACATTGATGTACAAAAAGCTGGCGTTCCAACACTTGTGCAAGTATCATTGGTAAGTAAGACTTACCTGTTCCTGCCATACCATACAGAAAAGCACCACTAACGGGCTTCGTATTAATAGCTGTTAGTATTTTGTCTGTGAAGTCAGGTGAGCAAATATACCCACCATCATTCAAAGCATCATGTAAACTGCTATTATTGTATTGTATGTCGGTTGTTGTTACCGCCATAACGCTTCCTTTTTTTGTTATTGGCTCGACACCTTGTCAAGCACAAATCTTTTAAATCTTTGCCCCCTATAGAAACATGACTAACTACAAGGGGCTGTTGTGAGTAAATCCACGCTCCCTGCAATACCGCCATAAATGGAGTAAAGGCGATACCACAAGGAGCTACCTTCCGTATCTTTAAAAAGCTATTGCTCTTAATATTTGTAGTAATAATCCACCAATAGCAGTTGTTATGAGTATATAGAATACCTCATCACTGCTAATGATATCAATTACTCTCTCTATTATTTGCTCTAGTTTATTCATTTGTTACCTCGTTATGATAATTTGATGCGATACTTGTTCGCAGCAGCTTTCATTAAAATCTTTACATAGTGTTGCTCGTCTGACTTTAGCTCGTCTATGAATCCATCAGACCAAAAATAATCAAGAGCATCGATTACTTCATCTTTGCTCACTTTATTTAATTGTTTTGCTATTACTTTATCTTCTTTGTCCATATTATCTACCTAGTAGTTTTCTCATTGCTATTTTAAAGTCTAGTTCGCTACTATTATCGTTATCATATACATTGAATGTGCGTCGTATTCTTTGTAGCATCCATTCATTTCTATCTTTCTCAAAGGTTACTAGCTTATTCGGTCTGTATCTTGTGCCATTAGGAATACCAGCGTAATAATCATCAAACTCTAGCCCTTCATCATGTAGCGTTGTTGTTACTCCTGTGATGTTATTATGTATCAGCACAGGTATCTTCATTTCTTCACCATCTTCATTTACTGCTAGTAAGGTATCATCGCTAAACATCTCCGTTACAAACTTCTTTTGGTCTTTGCTAGGTATGTTCTTAACAATTGATTTATTACCAACTGTGATGGTCAATTTATTCTTTTTATCTATAAATATCGTTACCATAATTAATTTATTGTCATGTTTTATTTGTTGTAAGTGTTCTGAGTGTGTGTGTCAAAAATATACTGTAAAAAAAGGGTATCAATTAAGACACCCTTTTCTTACGATATGTGGAATGGTAGTGTTGACTTACTTTGTTTGTGTATTACCTTCGTGGTCTGTATACTCCTTACCACTTGGTAATGTTGTCAACATTTTGTATTTACCATCACTTAACACGAACTCTCTAAAAAATGGATTCTGTATTTTGTACATCTTACCACTTTTACCAACAAAGACACCATCAGAGTTAGATTTATCATTAATTAGATTAATTATCTCTTGTTTGGTTTCTATCATTGTTTCTGAGAAGTCCTCACCATTCGAACCAATACCATCTTGTTTAGGTGGTCTCTGTCCAACTCTACTTAAAAATGAAACTTTAGATTTAAGTAATGTTTCAGAGTACTCACCATCGATGTAACATTCGAATAAGTGAACTTTCCAAGTCTTACCACCACAGTTAACAAGGTCTGTGTTGTTGATTGAATCAACGAACCAAGGTTTACTTGTTATCTCTGTTGGTAGTGTTGGAAGTGTGTCAAGTGTAGGTGGTTTAGTTACTTTAGTAGCAACTGATTTACCTTCTTTTGACATTGTTAACTCCTTTTTCATACCATCAAATTACATATACTGATGTTAATAATCAATAAGATAATGAATCATTGACCATAGATTAGATAATATTGATCTATGGTCAATTATCTGTAATTATACCATTCATTTTTAAGACTAGAGATATGGTGTAAAATGGTATCTCCGATACCAAAGGGAAGGGATACATATGTAAGAAATGTATATAACATATATTATGTATAATTGAGTAATTTTGTCGACTTACTCAGAATGTCGTATAACATATGTTATGTATAATAGAGTAAAAAACCTAATTCGATAAAAAAAGTCAACCTCCCTCCCAATTTTCAATCCAATTTGACGGGGGTAGGGGGCGGGTTAAAAGAGATATACACATTGTACACCAATTTTTGAGATTTCCACACATTTTCTCTTTCTTTATGCTTATATTATATATATATTATATATATATAGCTAATATTAGTATAATATTATATTAAGCATATGATTCAAAAATAAAAAGTTACTTGTATTTTAATTGATAAAGTATTTATATTGTCTATATGAAAAAATTGGAGTTTATAAAAATGGCAAAAGCAAATAAAAAAAGTAAGAAAGCGGTAAAGAAGAAGAATCCAGTGCTAGAGGCATTGAAAAAACCATTCAAATTACCATTCAAATTCTTAAGATGGTGGTAATTGCTAAACATATTGACAAGAAAGGGTTATTAAACATGGCTAAGACTCATTGTGCTAATTGGGATAATGGTAATTGCGTTGGTTGCATGATGAAAAGCAAGGATAAGACCATTACTTTTAAAGTATCCAGCAAATTTGCTGGTAAATCATGCCAAGTTAGAAAAAAATGTAGATATTTTGATAATGTAGTAATACCGGGAATAAAAAATGAACGATGAATATAGTGAATCACTTGATTTGGTTGAAATAATTGATATATTGAAAAAACTAAGTAGCGATATAAATATATCTTCCATATTGAAAGGAAACGCTGAGCAGATTGAGATAATAGCTGAAATGAAAGAAAGAATTAATTCAATAGAGATTGAAAGGGTAAGCCCTGTTGATTTCGACATGACAAGATTCGAAGCATAGAATGAATAAAAAGAAAGAACATAGAAGAGCAATAGTAATACCAGATGTGCATTTCCCTATCCATGACGATGCCGCTGTCAATGTTGTTCTTAAAGCAATAAAGATGGTAAAGCCAAACATATTTGTTTGTCTTGGCGACCTAGGCGAATGGAAATCAGTATCTCCTTGGCGATACAAGAGGAGAAAGAGACCTCCGCTAGAATATACGTTAGAAGATTTAAAGATTGAAGCTGCAGCTGTAAACGATGGGCTAGATTTATTTGATAAAGCATTAAAAGATGTTGGTTGCGAAGAAAAGCATATGATTGAAGGAAACCATGATGATTGGCTAAATGCATTTGTTGAGGAATTTCCTTACCTACCTGAATACAAATTCAAGAATGTAATGAATCTTAAAGAGCGAGGTTATAAATTTCATCCTTATGGCCACTTAATGCAGATTGGCAAACTATTCTTTTATCATGGCGGTCACTACAGCACTGTAAACCACACAAGACAGCATGTGCAAAATCTTGGCAAGAATATAATTTATGGACATACCCACGATGTGCAAAGGCAAGGAGTTACTCATGTTGACGGGGCCCATCATGCTTGGACACTTGGATGTTTAAAGGATATGTCAAAAGAAAAAAATAAATGGTTAAGAGGTAGATATCATAATTGGTGTCACGCTTTTGGTATAATCGACTGGTTTGATGATAATAATTTTAGAATTGACGTAATTGACATACATAAAGGTAAAACATATGTATGGGGTAAGTTAATAGATGGAAACGCATAGAGTCCGGAGGGATGGCTAGGGCTATCGAATAAATAGGTTGGGAGTGGCTCTATGCATACCAAGTTGGTAAAAAGAAAACTTGAATACGTATATGACAACAAAGATGAGTTTTTTGATAATAGTGACGATGAACTTGTTGATGACTGGCGTGAATCTAAATCAAATGATTGGATACTTACTGACGATGGTCAAGTATGTAAAGTATTGCATAGAGGAGCATTTAGCAATGGCAAAGAATATATACGTACTATTCTTGGCTCTTACCCTATTAGAGACTCAATCCAAATAACTGGTGGTGTTGCTGATGATATATATAGATTTACCAAGTCTACAGAACCAAGGCATAAAAGAATAAATGAAAAAGAACCTAATGGTAAAGAAATTGTTTTTGCAAAATATGTTGCCAATGGGATGCCTCCTGAACAAGCTTATCTTAGATTATATAAAACAAATGATGCTAATTACTCTAAAAACGCATCAGCAGCTTTATTAAAAACAAAAAGGGTTAAGAAATTGATTAGTGAAGAAACAAGAAAGATACTTGGAGAAGTTGGAATTGACGAAGAGTATCTACTTATTAAGACAAAAGATATAATTGATAATTATGATGCTCGTGATTCAGATAAATTAAGAGCATTGGAAATGATGATGAAAATAGCAGGTATGTTTCCTAATGATAAGAAGACAGAATCCCTTACTGTATTTCAAGGTTTTACAAAAGAACAACTCCATCAACTTAATTCTGGAGATGTTAAAGCAATAGGACATGCAGAAAAAGATATCACATAGCGATATATCATTATATATAATGCCAGCTTTTAATAGTTCAATAAAAAAATGTAAGGTATGTGGAAAAAAGATAGATAGTCATAAAAAGATGATTGTTTTTAATGAAATTCATTTACCAGTAGGTTTTAGTTGTATATATTGTCATTCTGTATACCATGAAGATGATATATTAATAACTATAGGTAATCCAGATAAGGTTGATATATATGGAGAAGCGTGATTTTGATGATTTTTTTGAATCTTATTTAGATATAGATTCTTGGGCTGATGAGTTAATAGATAAAGAACATGAAGTACAAGGCCGTAGGAAAAAGCGTTTATCAGAGAAAAAGCAACAAGGAAAGATGGGAGTTGTTAAGAACAACAATAAGCCCATTGCACGCCAAAACAATGGTAAAAAGATTTGAATTGGAAAAGAATGAATGGAAACCAAAAAAGAAATAGAATCATTTAATATAGTTCCACCTCCATCTGAATCTAAGATAAATGATGAGATACTTCAAAAGTCTCTTACAGACTTGGTATATTTTGGAAGAGCCTTTTTACCAAAGGATTTTTTAAATAAGAGTGCATCTCCACCATTTCATTATGAAGTAGCTGAAAAACTTTTAACTACCAAACCAGCGGCTAGGATATGCAATATACTACCACGTGGTTTTGGCAAGTCTATTCTTTCAAAGGCTGCTATTGTGCATAAGATGTTGTTTTCTCCTCAAGGAGAAAGATTATTCATTGCTTGGGTTGCTGAAGAACAAGGACAGGCCATTGACCATATTAAATATGTTAAGTCCCACTTTGAATACAATGATAAGATAAAGTATTATTTTGGCAATCTTGCTGGTGATGCTGTTGGTAATAGATGGACTGAGAAAGATATTGTATCTGCTAAAGGAGATAGGATAATTGCCAAGGGTACAAGTCAAAGACTTCGTGGCCGTACTGAGATTGATGTACGTTATACTGGTATCATACTTGATGACTTTGAATCTGAATTGAATACTAAGACTCCTGAAAGAAGAGATGAGATAAAGAAATGGATTGTATCTACTGTATACCCAGCTCTTGAGGAATCTCCCGGTAGAGAAGGATGGATATGGTTAGCTGGTACTATTGTTCACTATGATTCATTTCTACAAATGATTGTTGATGGAGTTAGACAAGCTAAGAAAGAAGAGAGAGATTATCCTTGGGATGTTACATTCCATAAGGCCGTAGAAGATGGTAAGCCATTATGGCCAGAACAATTCCCTTTATCAAAGCTTGATACTAAAAAGAAAGAATTTATTGAAGCTGGTATGGTTAATAAGTTTGCTCAGGAGTATATGAATGATGCAAGGGATATATCAGATGCAGCTTTTAAAATAGACAGGATACAAAAACATAACCATAGATTCTTTACAAAGGATAAGTTTAACTATCTTGAAGATGGAGATGGGAACTTTATTCCAATAAATGTGTATATAGGTGTTGATGTGGCAGCTACAGCCACAAAGAAGTCAGACTTTCAAGTAATATTGGTAATTGGAATAGATAAAAATAAGAATAGATATATATTGGAATATTTCCATGAAAGGATACCTACCTTTGATGTTCCAGAAAAGATAATAGAATTAGCAAAGAAATACTCTCCGGTAAAGAGAGTTACCATAGAAACAGTAGCTGCTCAGGAAATGGTAAGGGATATGGTTACAAGAATAGCTACAAGTGATAGAAGATTGATACCCGGTATCTTTAAAGGAGTAAGGCCCCCAGCTGGAATAAAGAAAGAAGATAGATTGGAAACATCTCTTGGCCCCATTGTTAATTCAAAGAAGTTATTTATACGAAATGAGATGACAGAGATAATAGATGAGTTCTTTGAACATCCATTTGCAAAACATGATGACCTTATGGATGGATTATATTATGCAGATTGGTATGCAAAACCTCCATTAAGTGGCACTGTAAAAAAAGATGCTATTGATAATCGTAGCTCAAAGGCTGGAAAACGTAAAAAATATAACTGGTTTACAGGCGCTAGAGTAAATTAAAAAAAAGTTTACTTTTGCTATTGACATCTATTATAATTATTAATTAACTTGGAAAGTATATATGCAAATACAGGAAGACCCCAGAGCTAAAACCACGCGTGACCTATATCGGCGCTATAGTGACGCCCGTACCGATTGGGATACCGAAGCTAGGAAAGATATCGATTTCTTTTATGGCAATCATTTTAGTGATAATGAGGTAGATGAGCTAGAAAGTCGTAATCAAGCAGCTGTACCAATGGATAGAGTTGGCCCAGCTGTTGAGAAGTTAAAGGCGATGTTAACATCTAATTCCCCAGCCTTTACTATTATCCCAAGAGAAGATTCAGATAGTAAAGTTGCTAAAATGTGGAGAGTTGTATTAAGTTATGTATGGGAAATATCTGATGGTAATTCTCAATTAAAAGAAGCAATACACGACCATAGTACATCTGGACTTGGTTATTTGTATGCTTATATTGATGCTGATAGTGATTTTGGAAAAGGTGAGGTTAAGGTTACAAGTATTAACCCATTTCGTGTATATGTTCCATCTTCAAGTAGAGATAGATATTTTAAAGATGCTGATAATATAATATTATCTACAATACTTACTGGAGAACAAATATTAAATATGTATCCTGAGCTTGGGCCTCAAGTCAATCCTGAGACTGGGGAACTAGAAGATGGTATCATAGAAAATATATCAGCTTATAGTGATGATGAAGATTATCCATCATCTCAACAAAGTAATCAACAAAAGACTTGGACTCCAGCTGAAGCAAAAGATTTAGAATTTTCTCATCAAGAAAAATATCAAGTACTAGAAAGATTTTATAAAACTAAAGTTCCATTTTATTTAATTATTGATACCAATAGTCAAGAAGAAATGATTTTAAATGAACAAGAATTTCAAAAATTCCTTGATGAGAATCCCGGTGTATTTGAGCGTGGACTTGTTCAATTCCAAGAAATTTTGCAGACCCGCATAGCGGTAGTAGCGTCTGTTGGGGAAATTGTTTTATATGAAACTGTCCTCAATACTGATATATACCCCATTGTACCACTACCTAATATTTATAGTGGTACTCCATACCCTAGGTCTGACATATCAAGAGCGAGACCTATGCAAAGACTACTGAATAAACTCTGGTCTTTAGCTTTGACTCACGCTCAGGCTTCTGCGGGTCTGAAATTAATTGTTCCAATGGGAAGTGTTGACAATATAAGTCAATTAGAACAAGACTGGGCTAATCCAAATGCTGTCATAGAAGTTGACAGTTCCCAAGGAGAACCTCATTTTCCAGCTCCAACGCCATTGGCTTCTGAGTTTTATAAGCTCATACAGTCTTGTGAGTTTTATATAGACTTTACATTTGGATTACCTGAGCTAATGCATGGATTTGCAGATAAGGCCCCGGATACTGTTAGGGGCACAGAAAGAATGTTGGCCCAAGGAGCTGAAAGACCTAAGTCCAAATTACGTGATATTGAATTAAGTATACGTAAACTTGGTCAAGTAGTATATGGGATGTCTAAGGGGCATTATACATTTAAAAAGATTTTTAGATTAACACAAGCTAATAACAATGTCAATGAGGTAATGGCCAACTACTATGATGATTATAGTGAAACAGTCATGGATATACAAAAAGATAGACATTCGATTGGGCAACATGATATTAGTATTGAACCGGGTTCAACTCTACCTACAAGTAAATGGACTGAGTATCAAGTATACGCAGAAGCATACCAAATGGGTCTAATAGATAGAGTAGAGGTAATAAAGAAGAATCCAGAGATTTTTGATAAAGAAAGTCTTATCCAAAGAATGGGTGAGATTCAACAGTTGCAATCTCAAGTACAGCAACTGACTGAACAAAATAAAGAATTGCAGGGAGACTTGCAAACAGCACAAAGAGAGTCTGTATCCGATAGGAAAAGGGTTGAAGTTGAGAAATTTAAATCCAAACTTTCCGGGGTGCAGTCTGATGCGAAGGCCGATAGGCGAATACAATCAAGTAAACTCAATAACGCGGTACAGCTTGAAATGGAAAAATTAAGACCACAAATTGAAGAATTTGGAGAAGGTCTTGGTTCAATTCCAGAAAATTAAGGATATCGCAAGGAGAAAATGATGAGTGAAATCAATCAAGAAGGACAAGTATTAGAAGATACTGGTTTTGAAAACGAAGGACTTGGATATGAAGATGTCCCTGTCGCTGACCATGGTGTAAACCAAAGTGAATCATATCAAGTAGATTGGGAAAATGAAACTAAAAAGTTTCAGTCAATGTATGACAAGCAAAAAGCCCAAAATGATAAAATGAAACAAGAAGTGGAATACATAACTAGTGAAATTGCTAGAAATCAGAAAGCAGCCAATGTCAATAATAAATCTTCTTTACCTGAGGATGAGTTTAATCCTTGGGATGCGTATTATAAACCTGAATCACCAAGCTATCAGTTTCGTCAACAGAGGGAGCAGGAAGTAGTGGGTCAGGCAATGCAACAACAAAGTGCTAAATTAGAAGAGCAAATGTTGTTAACTAATACGATGAATGAATTAAGAAATGGTCATAAGATGACAGAATCCGAGGTTCGTGAATTTATGGAATGGTCAACTGACCCGGGCAGTAGTATGACGCTCGATACGTTAGTTGATGTTTTTAAATCTCGTCAATCTAATAACGGCGTTTTGCCATCTAATCAACCAGTTCAAGATTCATTTGAAGCAGTGAAAGCTGCAAGAGAGGCTCCTCGCACTGCAGGTGTCCTACAAGGTCAAGAAGCTAATCAACCGAAAAGTGGAAAAGACCAAATGTGGGATGTCATAATGAGTGCGGGTAGCAGAACTAATGTTTTAAAATAATAAACTAAGGAGTACTGAATATGGCAACATATAGTGCAGGCAGTTTATCAGCAAATGGTTCAAGAACTCCGGGTGCTTCAAATACTGATTTTCACACTAGAAGATTATTTGATTTTAGTGATAGAGTAGCTGAATTATCTCCCGATGAGTCACCATTTTTTGTATATCTGTCAAAAGTAGCAAAGGTTCCTACTTCAGATTCACAGTTTCGATTTTTAGAAGATAGAACAAAAGTATCAATTACTGATAGGGCTTTCCTAGCTCAAGCAGCTGTTACAGTTGCAGCAGCTGGTGGTTCAACATCAGTAACTTTTGATACTACAGGCGGGGCTAATGTCGCATGGCTTATTCCCGGTATGGTTGTTTCTATCGGTGAGGACGATGATTCAACATCTCAACCTGAATGGGCAACTGTTCGGTTAGATAGTGTTGTTCAAAGTTCCGCTACTGTAACAACGTGCCAAGTAACTACTATCGCCGCAGCTAATGGTTCTACCACAGCTGTAGATAATAATACGAAGTGTACTGTTATCGGAACTGCATTTGAAGAAGGTACAGGGGCTCCCGATGTTTGGTCACAAAAACTTGACCATGATTATGGATATACACAGATATTCAAGACAGCTTGTGAAATGAGCAATACTGCTCGTGCAACTGTCTATCGTGGTTACGCGGATGAGTGGGCACGCATTTGGAATCTAAAACTAAGAGAACATAAAATTGACATTGAACGTGCGATGTTGTTTGGTATGCGTGGTAGTCAGAATAGTATTAACTATACTGATGGTATCGCAGGTCATATCATTGCAAATTCTCAATCTCAAGCAGTATTAGATGGAAGCCAACTTTCTTATACGGAAGATAAGGCTTATTTGAAATCTAATACAGCAGCACAATGGACTTATGATGATTTACTTTCTGATTTTGAAGTTATGTTTGACCCAGCAAGGGGTGGAAGTTCACAGAAACTAGCATTAGCTAGTCTTCCTGTTATTTCACACTTTAACAAATTAAGTGGTTTTATTGATAATTCCATGGATGTTGTTAGCAATGGTAGATATAACTTTGAGAAAAGTGAAGGAGCATTTGGACATCGTATTACTAGGATTGAAACTGTTCATGGCGATATATCTCTTGTTAAAGAACCTCTATTTAGAGGTATGGCAGCAGGTTTCTTATGTATGGTCGACCTTGACCATGTATCATACAGACCTCTTGTTGGCAATGGTGTCAATCGTGATACCCACATCCAAACTAATGTCCAAGCAGCAGATGAGGATTTGAGAAAAGACATGATTCTTACAGAATGTGGTCTTGAAGTTTCTCTTCCTGAAACTCACGCTTTGATTAATTTGGAGGGTGTGTAAGATGAGAGCTGATTATCTAAATGTAAATAGTGGAAATAGTAATTGGAAAAAGAAATGTGAACTTGTAGGTGTTGCTAGAACTCTTGTCGCTGATGATAGTGGTAAAGAGTTTTATCTTGAATCTTCAGGTGGAGCTTTTTCAATTACATTGCCAACTGGTTCAGGTATTGAAAATGGTGTTAATTATAAATTCTGGGTACAAGAAAATAGTCCAACCGGAGCGATAACTATCGCAGCTGGAAGTGCAATTGTATTTGGTAAAGTTAATGAAACCGAAGTTGATACTGGTGATGATGGCCCAGGCTCAAGTGCCGATGGTGCTACTGGTGTTTCTAATGTTATTATAGGAACATCAGCCTTACAAGGTGATTATTTAGAACTTGACGCTTTTGACGGAAAATGGTATCTAAGTGGTCAATCTGGTAAAGATGGAGCTATTACCACTTCATAAACTGAATAAATAAGTTAAACAGTCCTTAGAACTGTGGGGGTTGTCGTATAAAGGGCGACCCCCAAATCTAAAAAGAATTAAAGAGGATTTATTATGGCAGCATATGGAAATGTAAAAGTAAAAGTTTTTATTCACTACGCAAATGAAAGTACAGAAGCTAGTGACGTTGGAACAATAGCTAGAGATATTAAAGATTATATCGCTAGTTTAGATTCCACTAATAATGAGATTCTATCTATTACTCAAACTTGTTTGAGAGGAGATAGGATAATGACAACTGTAGTTGGTGGTACTTAATGGATTGTGTTCATTGTAAGTCTCCCAATCCCGAACAATGGTTTTATTGTCGTCAATGCGGCAATAAAGCATCTGACTCAAAATTTACAACTAATTTGTACATGATGAGTAAATTAGGTAAAAGAACTGACATTGAATTAACCAACACTACTGTTGAAGAAGATATAAAACATAGAAATAAAGTAAATTATTCTAAATTAAAGAATAGATTTTTAGGTTAAAAACAATGGCTACTTTAAAAATAAAAATACAAGAAGATATCGTACTTGATAATCAAGATTACGGGTCTAAAAGAACATTAGAGATTAGCAGTATCAATGAAGTAATGAAAAGAATTGTTACTTGTGCGGCCAGTCAAACAACAACTATTGCAGTTTTTAATTCAAATGCATATGGAGCCGCGGGGGCCATTGATATTGAAGATTCAAAGTATATTAGGATTACTAATTTAGATACTTCTAATGCTGTTGAATTGGCAATTGTAGGAGCAGCTACATTATATCAAGTTAATTTAGCAGCTGGTCAAAGTCATGTTCTTGGAAGTGCTGATGGATTAATGCTATCTGAAGCGGATACAAGTCCTAGTTTTGGAACTATGGCTGATTTGGGGAGTATTCAAGTAAATCCCGGTGGTAATGCAGTTGATGTTGAATTATTTATAGCGAGTGCTTAATGGCAACTTTTGAAGCTCAAGTAGAAGGATTAACAAGTCTATCAATAGATGGTAGTAGTGCCCCAACTCAAACTGAATTAACTCAGTTTCTTACAGATGGGGCCAAAGAAATAATAAATATATTACCATCTGATAAATTAGATTGGTGTTCTTCTCAACAAACATTTACATCTGTCATGCCGGGTAGTGAAGCTGAAACATTGAATACTGGTAAGGTACTTAGAGTATATAGAAATGATGGAGATTATGATAGACCTTGTAGGAGAATTACTCCAGATAAGAAAGGATATGTTATTGACCCAGATGAAATGGAATATGCTTCTATGACTGACCCTGTTTACTATACTGAGAATAATAAGATAAATGTTCTACCTCAAGGTGGAGCGTGTAAATATGATGAAGTTCAATATCCTGCAGTAGCTTATACTGATTCAGCCATAAGTGTATTTCCAGATGAAGCTGAATATCTTGTAACATTATATGCATCTTTAAAATCATTACAAAATAAAATGGGTAGTAAGTATTCAGATTTACCAAGTGATATAAGTTTACCATCATTGCCTGTATCTCCAGCTGTACCATCAATATCAAATTTAAGTATATCAACTGCTATATCATCTGCTCCATCAGCTCCTAGTTTTAGTACTGGGGCTATTTCTATGAGTGGTGCTACAGCTCCAACATATACAAAACCTACATTTGTTGCTCCAGCCTTGGATGATATAGGAAATATGAATTTACCAGTTGCCCCATCAGCCCCATCTGACCCTAGTTTTACTACTCCTAGCATATCATCTGTTACGGCTGAAGATACTGTTATTGGTGCAATGCCAACTATTAATGAGACAAGAATTGCTAATCTTGGAACAGCTCCAAGTTATACACCTCCAGCTATTACTACTACTGGTTCTGATAGCACTTCTGTTGACTTAAGTAAATTAGATACAGCTTCATGGACTGCTTTAGATTATGATTTTGATGATGAAAATATTGACCCATTAAAATGGTTTCAAACTCTTGGAGATATGATACAAAATCAAGAAGATGTTGAATTAGCTAATGCTCAAATGCAAAAAATATCAACTTATGTAAATGCATATGGTCAAGCTATGACAAATAGATTGAATGTTTTTAATAAAGAAAATGTTGAATATCAAGCAAAATTACAGGAATCTATTCAACAAGCCCAATTAAATTCACAAAGAATCCAACAAGAAGCTACTTGGAATAAAGAAAGAACTATGCAACAGGCTCAAACATCAGCCCAAACAAGACAATCTCAATCTCAAATAGATTCTAATAAGGCTCAACAAGAAGCGTCTTTAAAATTGCAAAAAGAACAACAAGAGTATCAATCTGAACTTTCTAAGTATTCAAGTCAACTTCAGTCATATCAAGCTGATGTAAATAAAGAAGTTCAAAGATGGACAAATGAAGAATTAAATAAAAAAATGCAAATATTTCAAAATAAATATTCTAACAGATTGCAAGAATATTCTACTAATATACAAAATGAATTAAATGAATTTAATAAAGAGAATACTGTATTTAGAAATCAATTAGATGAAGAAATACAAGAAGCTCAGAATCAACAATCAAAAGATTCTAATGAGTACAATGCTAAACTTCAAAAATATTCTAATGAGATTACAGCTTATCAAGCTCAAGTTAATACATCAGTTCAAGAGTATACTAATAATCTTCAAGCTGATATGCAAGAATATCAACAAAAATTAGCAAAGTATTCTAATGAATTACAGTCATATCAAGCTGACTTTTCTTCAAAATTACAAAATTATACAGCTAAAATTCAAAAACATACTACGGATTATCAATGGCTAGGTGGTCAATATCAACAATTAGCAGCTGATTATCAACGTGGTTTACAAATGATACAAGGGAGTTAATTATGGCAGATAGAGCACAAGGTGCAGTATCTTTTACGCCAATAGTAACAATAGCAGCCGATTCAGATGCTGATGCAGTAGATGCTATTCATCATAATATAAAAGGTGCTTTGGGTGGAGATTTAACATATACAGCTGCAAATGCTGGTGATGTATGGTTTTATGCACCAAATGTAATAGTCTTAGGAGCTAATGATGAAGAATTATTTGGAGATGGAGCATCAGATAATAATACTGACTTAGTTGGAGCTTCTGGAGACCAAACAAATGGGCCTAATGAAGCAGTTGGAACAGCAAGTACTTTTACACATGATACTTTAGCTGATTTAGATGCAGATAAAGTGTATTTTTTATTTATTAAAAATACAGGAACTAGTGATACTAGTGGTACAACAACAACTAATAGTGTTTATTTTACATTAGATGATAACGATAGCACTGCTCATAATACTTCTGATGCTATAGAAGTAGCGGCTGGAGAAGCTTGGATGGGAAGAGTTAATGGTGTAGTAATGGATGAAATACATATTATTGCTGGTCAAGCTAGAGGAGCTGCTTCAGCGGCTACTGTAAATGGTAGTGCTGACGTTAGATGCACAGTTGCGGCTATGATAGATGATGTATCTGTCTAATGGCTGTTCATAAAATATCAATTAAACAATTGGTCAGTAGGATACGTCAAGTATTTCCAAAGGCCCCTGAGAATTATATATTAAATCTAGTAAATGATGCTTTAGTAGAGATTGGTTTATACAATACAAAACCAGTACAGGCTAAGATGAGTACAGTAGCAAATCAAATGTGGTATAGTATTAGTGATTCAGCTAAAGATTCTAGCAATAATTCGCTTGAAGCGAATAAGGTTTTTAGAGTAGATTTGATGGATGATGATGGGGATTATATTCAAATCCCAAGATTGATAGATAAAAATATTCTATTAATGGATGCATCAAGTGAATCAGCATTAGAAACACCGGATGATAGATAATGGCAAGTAGTATAAAATATCCAGAAGATAACGCTAGATGGTTTATTGAAGGCGATAAGTTTTGTCTCATAACCAATGTAGATAGCGATGGCGATACAAGAAGTGTATCTCGTAAACAATGGAAGGCTATATCAGAAGCAGTTACAGATGGATTATTACTTCATTATTATGCTGAGCCAAATAATGTAATATCCATTAATGATGAATTAGATTTAGATAATACAATGCATTTAGCAGTTGTTGACTATGTAAAGAAATGTCTTTATATGGACAAAGCTGGTAATGCAACAGACGCAAATCTTATAGCAACCTCAATGCAATTGTCAAACGCACATCAATTAAAGTTTGATGATGCTGTTAAAAGGTTTGGAATGAGAAAGCGTGATAAGACTGGTGGTAGTAGGACACTTAAATCAGTAAGTTTAATGTAATTAATTCAGATAGGGAGTATTCTCGCCCCCCAAGCTGAATTTTCTTAATAGGAGAATGTTATGGCAAATGTGTCAAAATTTAGAGCACACGAATCTTTAGCTGTAGATACCGCAGGAGATTGGCAAGTTCAATCAGTTGCAACTGTTGGTTCATCAACTTCAGCTGTAAGAGTAGATAGTTATCATACGATACATCTACAATCAAATAATGATTTTTATTTTACTTTTAAAACCTCAAGTACAGACGCTTTGAGTACATCAAATGATTTATATTTAAAAGGTGGAGATACACTATATTCATTTAAAATACCTCATGGATTAGGAAATGAAGTTTATCTTCAATGGCAGCGTAAAGGTGCCTCAGATTGTACTATTAGATACATACTGGCTTAGGAGTATATTATGGGATTTATAACAACAACTGACGAACATATAGCATCCGGTGGTACAATATCTGGTGACTTGACAATTGATGCAGACTTAACAGTTACTGGGAGTACTGCAATAACAGTTAATGAGGTAATTCAAGGTACATCTATAATAGATGTAAACAATGCAGAAGCCTTACTGGTACGCAAGAATGGTGACTCTGGTGACATATTTACAGTAGATACTACCAATGAAGATGTTGCTATTGGTGGCTCTCTTGTTGTATCTGGGGATACAGGTAATGGAAGTTATTTAGGACACATCAATAACACAGGCAGTCAGAGTGAGGACAATGGTCTCCACATTCAAATAGCCTCTTCAGGAAGTGGAGCACACGGATTAAAGGTTCAAACTGGTGGTTCTGCAAATGCCTTTATAGTGTCTGGAGATGGTCAAGTTGGGCTTGGATTTAGTTCAAGTTCTATGGTTCAAACATTAAATGTTAATGGGGGAACTTATATATCTGGCAATACCTTAGTGGGTCATACAGCATCAATGAATAGTGGTGGTAGTACACCTAAATTACAAGTAAGCGACAATGACAATGATGCAAGTGTAGGTGTTTATACTTATGGTAGCAATGCGGCACATTCTGCATCGTTAAGATTAGCTCACAGTAAGAGTGGCACAGTAGGAAGTCACACAGTTCTTGCTGATAATGATAGGATTGGTACTATTGAGTTTAATGGAAGTGATGGTACTAATTTTGATACGATTGGTGCAAGAATATGGGCAGAGGTAGATGGTACACCAGCATCTAATCGTATGCCAAGTGCATTAACATTTTCAACTGCGGCTGGTGGTGCAGATGATGATGTTACAGAGAGGATGAGAATTGCATCTGATGGTAGGGTCTATACTGCGGATGGAATATCACACCTCGGTGATGCTGATACTCGGATGTATATGGGAGATGATGACATCCAATTTCTCGCTGGTAATGTAGCAATGCTAAGAATGTTGGAAAATGGTAGTCAAGATGAAGTAGTTATAAATGAAGACCAAGCAGATGTTGATTTCAGAGTAGAATCAGATGGAGCTACTCACGCATTTTTTATGCAAGCATCAACAGGCAATATTGGAATAGGAGGAACGCCCACTTCAAAACTTCACGTTCACGATAGCGTAGATGGTGCCTCAATAGTACACTTTGACAATGTTGCTGGTGGTAGTTCATCAGTCAATGAGACAATGGCTCTACATCTTAACTTAGGAGATAGTTCAACCATTAGAGGTGGTGCTAAAATAACCGCTAAAAAAGAAGCAGATTATTCTACTGGTGCAAATATGGATGCGTCTTTGATGTTTTCTGTTTTGCAAAATAACGCATTTAATGATGCACTTTTTATTACATCCGCTGGTCGCATTGGTATTGGAAAATCAGAACCAGCACAGCCTTTGCACATTGCACACGCAACAGATGCTTCTATACAATTAGAAAGAGTTGATACATCTGTAGCTGATGGTGATGGCATTGGAGCAATCTTATTTAAAGGTGGCGAGTCATCTCAAACTGATGTATCAAGAATTAGAGTAAATGCAGATGCAGATTGGACAAGTTCATCTTCGCCTACTAAAATGATTTTTGAAACTACTCCAAGTGGTGCGACTGCTGATGCTGTTGCACTCACTATAGACTCAAGTCAAAATGCTACATTTGCTGGTGATGTAAAAGTAATAAACAATTTAGTAATAGACTCAACTGCCGCAGATACAGCCGAGCAAAAAATACAATTCCACGATGATAATGTTGGTTTACAAAGAGCATCTGGAAGTAATAGGTCAAACAATGGTAATACTTTATATATAGGTGCTTATGAAGATATAGTATTTACCTCATCTGCTGCGGCAATGGCAAGTCAGACAGAAGTAATGAGACTTGATACCAACTCCCGAATCTCGCTAAGTAATAATGATTCTGGTGTATCAAATACTATATTTGGAAAAGAGGCTGGAGACTCTGATGGTGCTGGAGATTACAATGTCTTTGTGGGTGAGAAGTCTGGAGGTACTGGAACACAAACAGATGATGCTGATTACAATGTTGGGCTTGGTTACTGGGCATTAACTGACCTGACAAATGGAGAATCTAATGTCGCAATAGGAGCTTTTGCCTTAGAAAACAACACATCTGGTGGGGCTAATGTCGCAATAGGTTCTTGGGATAGTTCTACATATCAAGCACCTCTAACAACTAATACAGTTGGCTCTTTTAACATTGCTATTGGTAGTGGAGTATTAAGATTAGCAAATGAAAATGACAATGATGGTTCTATAGGTATTGGATATGGAGCATTAAATAACCAAGCTGGTACTGGAGGAGCAAGATACGCAACAGCAACAACTGCTGTAGGGCATAAAGCACTTGAGGCAATGACAACTGCAGCTGGAAATACTGCTGTTGGATATGAAAGTGGAAAAGCTATTACTACTGGAGTAAGGAACACAGCTATCGGAACCCAAGCAATACATAATTCGACTGTGGGGGAAGATAATGTTGCAGTAGGCTGGTATGCATTATCTGGTGCATCTACATCTTCTAATAATCAAAGAAATGTAGCGATTGGTACTGGCTCTATGGCTGGTACAAATGCTGGAGCTGGTAATAATGTTGCTGTAGGATATGGTACTCTTGATGCGAATATGACTTCTGCGGCTGATAATAACGTTGCAGTTGGGTACAGTGCCTTAAGTGCTGTAACGTCTGGAGCAAATAATACTGCTGTTGGGGCAAGTGCTTTATTGACTGTCACTACAGGAGTTTCCAATGTAGCAATAGGAAAATCTGCTATGGTTTCTTGCACGACTGGGGGTGAGAATGTTGCGATTGGTGAATCAGCATTACAATCTATTCTTACTGGCTCTGGTGCAAATATAGCAATGGGTTATTATGCAATGAGAAATGTAGTCGAAGGAACTGGCGGTGGAGATGCTGATTACAATATAGCCATAGGTTACGATGCACTAAAAGGTGGAGACTTCGCAAGTAACGATAGGCAACTTCAAGGAAATATTGCGATTGGTATGCAGGCTATGAACTCTACTGATGATAATGCTCAAACTGGTACAATTGCTATTGGGCATCAGTCTCTTAAAGCATTGACATCTGGAGCAAATAATGTGGCAGTTGGGTATCAATCTTTGCACGATGTTAATACAGGCGGTTCAAATGTAGCGTTGGGAAATTATGCTGGAGACACTATAACTGATGGAACTGAGAATACTTGTATTGGATATGCGGCAAGAACTGATGATGGTTCTGCAACTAATCAAACAGTAATAGGTAGAGCCACAACAGGAGTAGCGGACAACTCAGTAACACTTGGTAATGCAGATGTAACTGCTGTTTATATGGCACAAGATAGTGGTGCTACAGTTCATTGTGCTGGTCTTACTCTTGCTGGGGAAGCTGGTGGTGATTATGTTGCAAGATTCCAAAATGATGGTGATAATGCAAACCGATATGGTATAGTAATACAAGCTGGTGCTGATGATGGAAGTGGTACTACAAATTATATTTTATTTGAAGATGGTGATGGTGGAGATATTGGTGTTGCGGCTAATGATTCAGGAACATTTGCTGTAAGTGATTTGTCTGATGCTCGAAAAAAGAAAAACATTCGTGATACAAAAATAAAAGGACTGGATTCTATAAAAGCATTGAAGGTAAGAGATTTTGAATGGATAAAAAATGATATATCAGTCAATGCTGGTCTTATAGCTCAAGAATTAAAAGAAGTGTTTCCTGATGCAGTTACTGAATTTGGAGATGATAATTTATTAGCAGTTTCAAGAGATAGATTAGTACCAGTATTAATCAAAGCAGTACAAGAATTAACAGCAAAAGTAGAAGCATTAGAAAGCAAAGGATAAATAATGAAATGGTCTAAGTATAGTACACTAAAAACTGCAAAGAAGGTTGCATTTGAAAAGGTTGCTGAAGAAAAAGATAGCGATGATAAGGTTGTAAACCCAGCATACATCGTCTTAGCTCAGAAACATTTTGATAGTCAAACTGGTGAGGCGATGGATGATTCAAAACGAGAGATGTCTCTTTCTGACTTAGAAAGTGAAAAGGCTCGCTACGATGATGAGATGGCAAGAGCTAAAGCAGAATCAGATGAACTAACAAAAGCAATAGCAGATTTTAAAAAACTTTAACTAACACAAGGAGTCAATAATGGCTAAAGACAAAAAAGAAAAGCCAGTCTTGAATCTTGATGACAAAGAGTATGTTATCGAAGATATGACTGATGAACAGAAGATGATGGTAAATCATATTAATGATTTGCAGAACAAGCAGAATACAAATACCTTTATGGCTGACCAATTACAGGTTGGTAAAGAGGCATTTATTAATATGCTTCGTAAATCATTGGAAGAACAACCTGAGGAGGTTGAAGTAGTAGAATGATTATAAGGAGGTGTAGTCAAGGTCATAGAGTTAGGATTCATATAAATTCAACTCCCGGTGTAACTAAAATAAAGACATATCCAGATGGTTCTACTGAGACCTTGACTTATCCTTCATCTTATACATATTTTATAGATGTTGATGGAGAAGTAGTAAAAAGAAGTAATAGCTTTAAAACTATAGAAGAAGAATATGTTAAAGAATGTGCAAAGAAACATGATAATGGACATGGTAGAATCATTATCGGAAAACATAAATTAGTAGATGGGGTAGCGACGAATTTAATATGAAGATAATAAACAAGGTAAAATATGAAATTTCGACATCTTATAATATGTCTGTTAATTATATTTATATTGACAGGGTGTGATTCTGGCTGGTCTGTTTGCGGCTGGGAGGTTAAGTGAGTGCAAAGCCAGATACCGCTAGAAGTTATAGGGCTACTGTACTTGATGATAACGCCATTGTTAGCATTAATCTTAAATGGCTTGGGCAAGGATTGGTCTTTGTGTCAGCATTGGTCTATGGGTATTGGCAAATTGAAAGTAGGATTAAAGAGTTGGAGAAACAAGTATCTGTTTCGGATAAAACTATTACAGAACTTGTGCAAAAACATATTGAAGAAGAAGAAGCTCGTTATGCAGAAATGGAAGAAGAGCTTAAATGGCATCAGAAAATTTTAAAGAAGAA
>Ga0208158_1000067_pt1 | contig 49528 bp, 56 predicted proteins | sample 8_EtaG_FD_184081 | JGI IMG/M metagenome (GOLD analysis project Ga0208158, IMG submission 184081) | Marine viral communities from the Subarctic Pacific Ocean - 8_ETSP_OMZ_AT15162 metaG (SPAdes) (version 2) | ecosystem: Environmental > Aquatic > Marine > Oceanic | place: Pacific Ocean | collected...
ATCTACATTATTTCCTGTGATACTAAATGAAGATCCGATTCTGTTCATTTGTGTTGCAGCAGAATTGACTGTTAGCTGAACACTAGAAGTCATTCTTGATGTGATATCAGCCTTAGCTGACGGTGCTACCAACGCACCTGTCATCAATAACATAGCAAAAGGTAACAGTCTTTTCATTCCTTGAGACACTAAACCTATCTCTATATATACAGCAAAAATACTTAAAAAATTATTAATTTCATTGACAAAAACTTAACAAAAGTATATAATAAATAACTTGGGTGGCAAGGACTTGTTCCCCCTATTCAGTGGTCCCTCACAGGAATACTCCACCCTATTAATACCCCAAACCGAGACCAAGGGGATTATGTCTCTCATCTTACAAGTAAAAAACGCTCTATTAACAAATGACTACTCTTCAAAAGAGAGACAGTTCGTTGTTAGCAGGCTGGCCTCAGTTTACTGAGTGGGTTACATCAACAAACAACAGAATCTATGTTGGTTGGTTTGGTGTTCTAATGATCCCTTGCTTGCTAGCTGCTACAACATGTTTCATAATTGCTTTCATCGCTGCTCCACCTGTGGACATTGATGGAATCAGAGAACCAGTTGCTGGTTCATTCTTATATGGTAACAACATCATCTCTGGTGCTGTTGTTCCTTCTTCCAATGCTATTGGACTTCACTTCTATCCCATATGGGAAGCTGCTAATTTAGACGAGTGGCTTTATAACGGTGGTCCTTATCAGTTGGTTATCTTCCACTTCCTCATAGGTATCTCAGCATACATGGGAAGACAGTGGGAATTGTCCTATCGTTTGGGTATGCGCCCTTGGATCTGTGTTGCTTATTCTGCACCAGTCTCAGCTGCCTTTGCAGTCTTCTTGGTCTATCCTTTCGGACAAGGATCATTCTCTGACGGTATGCCGTTGGGAATCTCAGGGACATTCAACTTTATGTTTGTCTTCCAAGCGGAACATAATATCCTCATGCATCCATTCCACATGCTCGGTGTGGCTGGTATGTTTGGAGGTGCTTTGTTCAGTGCTATGCATGGTTCCTTGGTCACCAGTTCGCTCATCCGTGAGACTACTGGATTAGATTCACAGAACTATGGTTATAAGTTCGGACAAGAAGAAGAAACTTATAACATTGTTGCTGCTCATGGATACTTTGGTAGACTTATCTTCCAGTATGCATCATTCAACAATTCTCGTTCACTTCACTTCTTCCTTGCATCATGGCCAGTTGTTTGCATCTGGTTAACCTCTATGGGTATATGCACAATGGCATTCAACTTGAATGGATTCAACTTCAACCAGTCGGTTGTTGATGCATCTGGTAAGGTTGTTCCTACATGGGGAGATGTTCTTAACAGAGCAAACTTAGGTATGGAAGTAATGCATGAAAGAAATGCACATAACTTCCCATTAGACCTTGCTGCTGCAGAGACTAGTGAAGTTGCTCTTGTTGCTCCTACAATAGGTTAATGAAAATCAAGCCTCTCAAACATGTTAGATTGCATCAGATGAAATTCTTCTGGTGGGATCCTAAAGATGATCCGAGAGAACCTGAATATTGGCAAGACTCTCCTTCGGGAGGGTCTTTTTTTATGTTCTGATAAATATTTCAAAAAAAGAATATGGCTGGAAAAACTGCATTAACCCAAGCAAGACTTCAAGATTCTATTAACGAACTTGTAGTAAAGGAAAAGTTGGATGGGGAAAATAGTGAAGGTAATAGAATGATGTCATCTGCTGGATATAGTTTAGGTGTAAATGTTGAGTATACTTATGATGTAGATCAAAAAAAGATTGATAAGATGGTTAGGGCAATAGATAAAAAATATGGAATTCTTGAGAGTGATGATGTTAAAAGACATTATGTAGTTGGAAGGGGATCGGGAACTAAAAAAAGACTTAGATTTCATCAACAAAAGAAAGGATCAGGACGTGTTAAAACGGCAATGCAAGAAAAAGGAACCACAATAATATTAGAGAATGTATTAAATGGTAATGCGGATTTTAAGAAAGAAACCGATATTATGAAGCATACAAAAACTGCCAGAGAATTGAAGGAAGCTTTTAAGGGAGTTGAGCATCTTTTGGATAACTGGATTTGGACTTTCTTTCAACAGCAAGAACAATTTATACATGAATATTCCAAATCGAGTTGGTCTACTTTTGATTATGGTAATGATAGTTTTGTTGAATTCTTTGAAAAGGAAATTCTGCCATTTGTAAGTAGAAGTGGTGGTGGAAAAGCAGACGCAGGAAAATATACAGCTTGGAATCCAGCAGATATTTGGGCAGTTAGAAATAAGAGTGCAGTTCAGAAAAAGATAAAAGATGCAATGGGTGATGGTAAGAAACCAAAACCTCAAAGTTTACTTGAGATCAACACTATATTGGTTAAGTTGATGGAGAAGGAAGACCTTGTTGGTATATCTCTTAAGATGATAAAATATAAAAATAATGCTCATGTTCGTTTATTTAATGTCGAGAAGTCAGCTGCACTAAAAAAACTTAAATCCTTTATTCCTCTTGAAGAATACACTATGAAGGATATTCATTTTGAACCTGATAATATTATCAATCTTAAAGCTGTTACAACCTACGTTAATTATAAAAGTAAAGATTTTAGTATTAACATCACTAGGTCAAATAATAATATGAGTTTTAATACTCAAATTAAAGGTGCTGCTGCTCAAGGAGGACAAACACCTATTGCTATGGTGATGGATATGTTAAAGAATCCACCTAATTGGAAAAGATTTGCAACAGATTATCCTCAAGACCGTAAAAAATTTAATACAAAAGCACTTACTTATAAACCAATGTGGGAATTTGTATCAAAACATTGTAAAACTAAAACAAAGATGACATGGGAAAAGTGGGTGACTGAAATGAACGTTCTTTATGTTGAAGATGAAAGAGATGCTAAAGTAACATTGATGCAGTTAGCATTTTGGTATGATGCTATTACAAAGTTTGGTAAAGATAACAAAGACTCTTCAGAGTTTTGGACAGACATGTTGTACTTTGGTATGAAGGTAACAATGAAAGGACAGTTTGCTCCACATGCTAAGATCTCATGATGGATTTGGATGAGCAGGTATCATTGGGGCATCTCCTGTTGCAGGATAGAAGGTGTAAGAAGTGTGGAGAGATAAAGAATCTTATTGATGGTTTCTATAGGACTAGAAAGGATAGAGGGACTCTTCCATCGTCATATTCGTATGAGTGTAAAGTGTGTACAGTAAGAAGAATTGTTTCAACTCGGAAAAAAATTGACCCAGTGGGGTGGACATATCCCGATTGGTAGTGTTATACTCTGAGGGAAGTTTAAAAATTGCTATGATGTACTTCATTGGGGTGCTTATGGTACTTACCATATGTGCGTTTGTTTATTACCTGGGACTCTATAATCCTCATTAATTATACATAACATTTGTAACATTATTATTAAATGAAAGATCAGAACACAATTGGCAATGAAGAATCTCAAGAGCAGAAATGGAATCGTGGATTAGATTTGTATATCGAATCCGTACATAAACCAGACAATGCTCTACGTGCATGTGCTCACAATCAAAAATGTTTCAATGAACTGATGTCCGTGAGAGACACAGTACTAGTTTACTTACAAACCCTACGCAAATAGAAATGTCACAGCTACAAAACTTCGCAGTCTATTCTAAAGACGGTTGCCCTTATTGCGATAAGGTGGTACAGTTATTAGAGTTCACTGAATTAAGACACGTGGTGTACAAACTGGGTACTAATTTTACTAAGGAGGCATTCTATGAAGAGTATGGAGAAGGTGCTACCTTTCCTCAAGTAACATTTAATGGAACAAAGGTTGGTGGGTGTACTGATACAATTAAATTTTTACGTGAGCAAAAACATCTAGAAAACTAATGGACATTTACATTGCTGTCGATAAAGCAATAGATGAAGTCTTTGAAAATGATCGTTATGTTTTAAACCTCTATCAATTCGCTAAGGGATTAAAACTAAAGCGTCGTGATATGACTGAATTTATTCACAGTTCTACTACTAAAGAATTGAGTGATTTAATTACTGAACTTGATTCATATATTAAAGGAGGACGTGACAGAGAACATCAACAATTACGTGAGGCCTATGGTCATATACCAAAACCAAAGGCCCGTAAAATTAGAAAGTATTTGGTTACTATGTTAGAGGATGCAGTTCGTTATGAACAAGAAAAAAGACCAGGAAGAAAAAAAGCCTAAATTAGAAATAAATAAAGGCGTGGAGTTAATGCTCCGCAATAAACAGATTAAGGGGAGAGAACCAAGATCAATTCAATTTATTTTTGGACAGATGGTTTCTCTCTTCAAGAGAGAACTTCACATCTACATTGAATTTTCCTTAGACATTAAAAGGAAACCACCATAACTCAAAGGAGGATGATGAACGAGACTCTTATAGTCACCTTGACTTTTGCTACTATAAGTAGTATACTTTCTTTATTAGTTGGATTTGGAATCGGATGGTTAGCACAATCACATGCTATCAAGTCTAATCCTTATCACCGTGACAATCTACATCCTGAGATGTATGACCAACATGGGAATGTTATTCCCGATGAAATTTTCGCACTAAGATTTGAAAATGCCGACAACATCAAACGCCCTGGGACAGGGGGAGACTTCGGAGAAGGTTACTCTAGCGAGTGGATCGAAGAAGAAGAGGACGACTAAGGCTAAGAAACCTCTTCCTAAAGTAAAACTTCCACCTAATCCTTTCCAGTCAGAGATTCTTGACTTGGTTAATGGTACAAGAGGTAGACAGAAGAAAATTGATCTTCTTAGAGAACATCGTAATGATGCACTAGTTTCTCTTATGATTTGGAACTTTGATGATACTGTTCAGTCTGCTTTACCAGGAGGAGAGGTTCCATTCAAACCTAACGATGCTCCTGCAGGTACTGAGCATACGTCTCTAAGGCAGGAACAACGTCATTTCTATAACTTTATACAAGGAGGCAATCCAGCGCTCTCTAAGACTCGTAGAGAGTCTATCTTCATACAGATTCTTGAGACACTTCATCCAGAAGAAGCACACATACTAATCCTTGTAAAGGATCATAGATTGGTGGCAAAGTATCCTACATTATCACAAGACCTTATTGCTGAGGCTTATACTGACATTGAATGGGGTGGTAGAGGTGGTACTAAGTATGAGGTAGGTGTTGTAAATTGAATACCAATTACACTCCTTCTATATCAATTATTCATCAGAATTGTAAACCTGATGAAGATAATAATTCTAAGTTGCCATACACTGCATACCTTACTTGGTATAAAGTTGATGATGCCATTCAATATGATATTGCAATGGCAGATAAGACTTCTGAATTATTTGATTATTACTATGACAATTACCAAAAGAATTTCATAGGTATGGAACAGTCTAAAGGAATGGTTGCTCCAAACCGTTGGAATGTTCAAGTAACACCACCTAAAAAAAGAAAAAAGAGACGGAGGGAACCAAGAGATGAATGAAGAAGAATTAAGAGCACAGATTGAGTCTGTCATCCGTGATGAAATTCAAGAAGGGATTAATGATTACATAGATGACACAGAGAAGTCTGCTGCTGAAGGTTTTGGTATCACTAAACATGGTAATGAAAAACTTAAGGTTAAGGTGTCCAAGGATGAAGTTGATAAACTCATTAAAGAATATAAGAAACTCAAGAAGAAAGAGAAGTCTAATTTAAATCAAGTAAAGTTACTTGATAAATATGGAAAACCATTATGATTTATGACTGAAAAGATTGATACCCAAGGGATGAGTCTTCCGTCTAACAATAAGAATTGGAAAATTCAACCACACAAACCTCTGTTGATTGAACCTCGCAGGTTACATACTCCAGAGATGGTTAAAGAGTTGAAGATATTAATGAATGAGGTATTGGATGAACGTGAGTATAAAAAACAATTGGCAGGAGCATATGATAATGTGAAACCATTACCTCCATCATATTTTGATACTAAAAATTTTAAGCATCGTGTTGATGAAGAAGAACCACCCTACCAAGATTGGAGTCAATGAAATTATCACAAGAAGTTATTGATCAAATCCAAGAGGCCATGAACCACACCAAAATGAATGGTGATGAGAATTGGAAAGATGGAGATGAACTTGAAGTATGTTTAGCAGGAACTTTTGCTGCTGACAAGTTTATTACGATTATTAATCGACGTACAAACCCCCGCCCTCAAGCAAAATGAGACTTGGTGTTATGTGTTCTGGCAACGGAACAAACTTCGAGAACATCCTTCGCACCTGTAATAAGGATGAAGTTGTGTTAATGATACATAACAAAAAGAAATGTGGTGCAATTAAAAGAGCAGAAAAGTTTGGCATAAACCATTGCTATGTTAATGCCAAAGAAGAAGATCATATGATAAAACTATTTGAGACATGGAGAGTTGATCTCATAGTCCTTGCTGGATATATGAGAGTGATTAAAAATCCTGCTGCTTTCCCTGCTCCTATCATCAATGTACATCCATCATTACTACCTAAGTATAAAGGATTGAGTGCAGTTGAACAGGCAATGGAAGCAGGTGAGAATGTCACTGGGTGCTCAGTTCATTATGTCAATGAAGAATTGGATGGAGGTGAAGTAATAATGCAAGGAGAAGTTCCTATACTACCAGAAGATACAGTGGAATCATTGACCAAGGCTATTCAAAGAAAAGAATATGCCATACTACCAGCAGCAATTGAACATGTTAAGCACAAAGTACAGACTTCAACTCACTGATATCCTATGCAGGATTATCACAACTGATGGTGTTCCTGTTACACTAGAAGAACGTGTATGGATGAATAAGTTGATTGAACACAACGCATCAGCACGGTCTATCCATGATGAAATGTTAAAAGAATAGAAAACTGTATCGTATGTTACAAACCTACTTGACTATATAGTATTACTGTGTTAGTATTAACACAACGTTCGACCCTTAGGGGTTGCAAGTAAGTCGCGGAACGGAGCGTTCATCCCATGATACCTCTTCTAGCATCTACTGTTTTACTCACCTGTGATTATTCAAAGGAACTTATATCTAATATAAGACCTTCGTTACTTTCAGATGAGGTGATGACTGAAGTTATTCAGTCTATCAAAGACAGTAGTGAGAAGAACTGTGATTGGGACGCAAACGACTGAAGGAACGGATTAAAAACCCTACTACTTCAGGAGTAAAACTAATGGCGAAAGTCACCTATCGGGGTGTCGAGTACGACACTTCAGAGTACAACAAAAAAGTACTTAATGAAGCTCAACAGCATCGTAACCATGATTTAATGTATCGTGGACTTAAAGTTTCTAAGAAACTTGCTGCTGTATAACATCTGACTTACAGATACGCTAAAGGGGGCTTGCAGGCCCCCTTTTTTTGTGCTAATATATGTTAGTGATAAATACCATATGGACAAAGAGAAACTAAAACTAATTGTCAGGAATCTTAAACTCTTAGTTGATTCATTAGAGTCTGAGGTTCATGCTGATGATCTAGGAGTAAATCCAATTCCTGAATCAGTAGAATATTCTACACCAATTCATGATTATGATGAAATTTTTGAGGATGATTGATGGATAGTAAGACCAGACAATATGCATTGTCTTTATTACTGAAGACTTTTGGGAACACCCATGAGAATAGAGCTATCTATGAATGTGCTGATGAGTGGTGCAGTAAACAAATGACGACGAGTGGAATAGTTTCATATTTTAAAGCGTACTACGGTAAGTATGAAAGACAAGAAGGCAGCAAAATTAATCATCAAGAGGGCAAAGGAACATCCTGAACTGTATAGTAAAGAAGAAGTAAGATTCGCTAAAACCTTTAGAAAACAACTCAAACTTGAAAAGAAACAACATGAACGTGAAGTTAGTGAGCGTAACTCCAGAAGCAGAAAAGATGATGGGGTACGTAGCCAGAGTGAGCAACCCAAAGAACCAAGACAATCCAAACGTCAGTGGTTTGTTGGGTTATTGCATAAAGCACGGGCATTGGTCCGTCTTTGAACAAGCATTTATGACTCTAGAGATTGAAACTACTAGAGGATTAGCAGCTCAGATACTAAGACATAGATCATTTACATACCAAGAGTTTTCTCAAAGGTATGCTGATAGTAGTTTACTTGGTGAAGAGATTCCTTTACCAGAACTACGCAGACAAGATAAAAAGAATCGTCAGAATAGTATTGATGACATTGGTTCTTTGTTACAGAAATGGTATAATTGGAGAATGGATAGACATTTTAAGTGTGGTATGAATTTATATAAAAAGATGCTTGCTGATGGTATAGCAAAAGAGTCTGCTAGGTTTGTATTACCTCTTGCTACTCCTACTAAAATCTATATGACTGGTAGTGTAAGGTCATGGATACATTATATTAACTTACGTTCTGGACATGGAACACAGAAAGAGCATATGGATATTGCAAATGGATGTAAGGAAATATTCTCTCAACAATTCCCAGTAGTGGCAGAAGCCCTTGCTTGGGTCTAAATAACATCACATTATTAATTTCTATGGCAACTTACCCTGTAGTTAACACAAAAACTGGTGAACAAAAGGAAGTCGTGATGAGCGTTCATGACTGGACTCAGTGGTGTACTGATAATCCTAATTGGTTAAGAGATTATTCTGACCCATCTACCCTTCCTGGATTTGGTGAGGTGGGTGAATGGAAAGATAAACTCATTAATAAGAATCCTGGATGGGGTGAAGTCCTCAAGAAGGCCGAAAAATCTGGAGGCATTAATGCGAGACTAGCCAAAAAAGGTATTGGTACAACACAGGGGGACGATTAGTATGCCAAGGAAGAAGAAGGGTGATGATCCCATTGGAGTTGGACTGACTGCTAAGCAAATGAGAAGGAAAAAACCAATCAATGCTGATTTACTTGTTGACATTGACCCTCTTACACCCAATCAAGAGAAGTTCTTTAAAGAATATGATGCTGGAAAGCATCTTTTTGCTTATGGATGTGCTGGTACAGGTAAGACATTTATTGCCCTATACAAAGCACTTAAAGAAGTCCTTGATTTAGATACACCATACGAAAAGATTTACATCGTTCGTTCTCTTGTTTCTACACGTGAAATTGGTTTCCTACCTGGAGATCATGAGGATAAGTCTTATCTTTTTCAGGTTCCATACAAGAAGATGGTGAAGTATATGTTTCAGATGCCATCTGATACAGACTTTGAAATGCTTTATGGTAATCTTAAAACTCAAGAGACTATGACGTTCTGGAGTACCTCATTTATCAGAGGAACTACATTAGATAATTCAATTGTTATAGTTGATGAATGCCAGAACTTGAATTTTCACGAGTTAGATAGTATAATAACTAGGGTAGGAGATAATACTAAAATTATTTTCTCAGGTGACGGAGTTCAAACAGATCTTCGTAACAACCATGAACGTGCTGGCCTAGGTGACTTTATGAAAGTTATTTCTATGATGGAATCCTTTGCTACAATTGAATTCGGTATCGATGATATTGTTCGTTCGGGATTAGTTAAAGAATACATCTTAGCAAAGAACTCTTTAGGTATGTTATGACCTTTGATCATTGTAATTTTCTCGGTGACATTGAATTAGAAAAAAAGGAAACACCTGGTTGTAGACTCTATCAAGTCCCCAATGGTGAGTGGGTTCCTTCAATAACTTCTGTTACTAGTTTCTATAATCGACACATCTTTGCCAAATGGCGTAAGAGAGTTGGAGAGGAAGAAGCGAATCGAATTACTAAGAAAGCAACTACTCGTGGTACTGATTACCATGAGGCAGCACAGGCTTACTTAGAGAATAAAGACTTGGAATGGAATAACTTCCTTCCTGCTACACAATTTATGTTCCATCATGCTAAACCTTACCTTGATAAGATTCAAAATGTTCATGCAATCGAACGTACTCTCTACTCAGAGTATCTTGGCATTGCTGGTCGTGTTGATTGCATTGCTGAATATGAGGGTGAACTAGCAGTCATAGACTTTAAGACTTCTGAAAAGATTAAACCAGAGAAGTGGTTGGAAAACTATTTCGTACAAGAAACTGCATACGCATGTATGTATTATGAGTTGACTGGTATACCTGTTAAGAAACTTATTACTATGATGGTAACCCCAGGAGGAGATGTAAAAGTATTTGACAAAAGGAACAAAGACGAGTATATTAAGCTATTAGTAAAGTACATTAAGAAATTTGTCTCCAATAATCTCCAGTCTCATGGTAATGGATAAAGAACTAAACGCAGTACTAGAAAAGAAATTCCTTTGCCCTTCAAAGTTTGCACAGGACATTGAAAAGTTAGTACATGAAAATGATTCACTCAATTACATTGAAGCAATCATTGTATACTGTGACCAGAACACGATAGAACTAGAGTCAGTACCTAAACTTTTATCGAAACCTCTCAAAGAGAAACTTAAATACGATGCACAAGAGTTGAACTTTTTAAAACGCACATCCCGTGCGAAATTGCCGATTTAGTTTCATAAAAGCTCCAAAAAAAATCCTGCCAATTTTTCCCCCTATTACTTTTTTTAAAATGGAAGATGATCATTATCACATAAACGATCTATGGGAAGACATGGATAGACTCAACGCTTTATATGAAGAGTTGATGTGGTCTCATGATGTTCAGTTAGAATTTAAAGCAGACTACGACAACAACCGAATTATTATTCAACCACTAGATGGATGATGCCCTTTGAATGTTATAAAACTTATCTGGCAATGAAGAATCACTTCACCAAGGATAAGTATGATTATCACAAGTATTGTGGTAGGTCCCGTGCATCTTTACAATCATTCTATAAGCGTAAAGACAGGTACTTTTTTGAGAAGATGTCTAGAGCACATCCAGACAAGGAGATTGAGGATTATTTTGTAGCTAACTTTGCATCCTGTAAAGATCCAGAGACATTGTGGATAGGAGAGATAATAAAGGAAGGAGATGGTAATTTTAAACAGTGGCAGAAGAAAGTTCAGTCACTGTCTTATGTTTTTAAGGAAGATGCTGGTATATTATTTGATAGGAAGGTGGATGAGGTGTTTGATTGTAACAATGGACACCCTCATATATTAAAAAGTTACTTGGGTGGTTACACTACTCTTGAAACTCTGGTGATATGTGATAGAATACTTGGGTACGTTAAAAACTTTGATAAAAAGTTGAAGGATCCGGTGTGGGAAACCGTCAGTAGACGGATTAAAAAATATACACCCTTCCTAAATATTAATGTACCACATTATAAAAAAGTCCTTAAGGAGGTTGTTATTCATGGCTCTCAATAATGATGAAGTTCTTGAAAGTTTAAAGAGTCAGTTGATTACTGTCAGTGAAACTCGTCTTAAACTTCTAGGTGCTATCGATGTTCTAGAACAAATTAGAGATGGTGTAAGTGAAACAGAAACTCCTGAGGAGGATGAAAGAAATTGACGTTTTTTGATTCAGACCTTGTTCGTAAGGAAATGACAGACATTCAAGATCTTCAAGAGGAGGTCTATGGAAGCGTCTTTAATTTTCCTCAAATGGATAATGAATCTAAAGCAGAACATATTGAACTGCTTCAGGAACTTCTTGAAAAACAGAGGATTCTATACACTCGTATGAGTTTATCAGATGATCCTGCTGCCAAGAAGATGAAAGAGAATATCGAACAGTCTGCTGTTATGATGGGGATGCCCAAAGATGTTAACATGGCAGCCGTCTTTGCCAATATGGACAAGATGATTGATGTGATGAAACAGCAGGTTGACAATACCTCTTCTGAGTAGTATAATAAAAAGGTACACAAAAGCCAAATCCAAAAACAAAAGCCAAATCTATGTCTTTTTCAAGTCTAAAGAAACAGTCTTCTCTCGGTTCGCTCACCTCCAAATTAGTTAAGGAGATCGAGAAGACAAGTACTACCAGAGGTGGTGCTGATGAGCGACTTTGGAAACCAGAACTGGATAAATCCGGTAATGGTTATGCTGTCATTCGATTCCTTCCTGCACCTGATGGTGAGGATCTACCTTGGGCAAAGGTTTATTCTCATGCATTCCAAGGTCCTGGTGGATGGTACATTGAGAACTCTCTTACTACTTCTGGTGGTAAAGATCCTGTATCAGAATACAATCGTGACTTATGGAACAGCGGTAATGATGCTGATAAGGATGTTGTTCGTAGACAGAAGCGTAAGCTTTCCTACTATGCAAATATCTACGTTGTAAAAGACCCAGTTAATCCTCATAATGAAGGAGGAGTCTTCCTATTCAAGTTTGGGAAGAAGATTTTTGATAAGTTAACCGCAGCTATGCAGCCTGAGTTTGAAGATGAGACACCCATTAATCCTTTCGATTTCTGGCAAGGTGCAAACTTCAAGCTTAAGATACGCAAGGTTGATGGTTACTGGAATTATGACAAGTCAGAGTTTGATGCTCCTGCACCTCTGCTTGCTGACGATGACGCACTTGAAGCACTCTGGAAAAAAGAGTACTCTGTTGCTGAGTTTACCTCACCATCTAACTTCAAATCATACGAAGATTTAGAACGTCGTCTTAAGTCTGTTCTTGGACAGAAGCAAGCACAACGCCCTCGTTTTGATGAGGAAGTTGAAACAGAGGATAATGCACGTGCTCCTGTTGTAGCAGCAGTTGCTGCTCCTGTTACTACACAGTCAACAGATGCTGATGAAGATGATGCTTTAAGTTATTTTCAGAAACTTGCTAACGAATAGTTAACCTAAGTTGGGATTACTTCCCTTCTTTAATTTCGGGTTAATGTATTCACTTGATGGTTCGTAGTCTAGTAGAGTTTCTACTTCGTCTACAACATACGATAAAAATCTAGACTCTAGGATGTTGATATTTCTTTTATCATCCTGGAGTCTTTCTTCATATGTACGATAACTAATACCTACTATAGGACTTACTTCAATTAATTGATTAGTCCCACTATCTAAGAAGGTTGTTTTAAATGTAGAGTCAACAATCTTTCCTTTAGGTACAAATATTTTTCCTTTAGAGTCTTTGATTTGTATAGTTTCATAGTGTTTAATTAAATCTACTCCACCAGTGTCACCATATTTTTCTGAGAGATAGTTATTAAAATCTCCCTGTGTCATTGGCCATTCATCTCTTACGTTGATTATATTATTAGAAATAAGTACTACCCAATCTAAGTCTTCATCACCGTATAATTTATAAGCAACTTGATCAGGCCTTTCATCTCCTACTATTTTATACTTAGTAAAAGCCATGAAGTCAGTAAAGATATCTTCTCTTACTATTGCACGACGAAATAAGTTTTTGACTTCTAAGAAGTCACGATTAGATTTTCTCTCATTAATACGTGAGATGTAATCAAAGTTTGGGAGTTGTTTAAAGTAATTAGACATTAGTAACCTATCATAGAGTCGTCGTTTCCATCTAAGTCCGTATAATCTTGATCAAAGATTGGATCTAGTTCTTCCATTGACATTCCTATTTCATATGCAGTCATTGATTTGTTTGGTAATGTCATATATGTTCCGTCTGGTACATAGTTAACAGTAAAACCTGTTATCGCAGTCCGTTTCATTTTGAATAAGAATGGATGCTCTTCACTGTATCCAGCATGGAAGCATACATCAAATACATTAGGAGTATCTAAGTATAGACCACTACCAACTGATTGTTTTGCTGACATTCCTTGCTTAAAGAATCTAATAATTTTTTTAATTATTAGTGTTTCTTTTGAACTTCTAGCAGTTAATCTAAAACTATAATTGAATGCACGTCTTGCTGGTCCAGTGAACAGCAGTTCCATATTAGGATTAATGACTTGTCCTTGTCCTCTAGCAAGTAGTTGTGCAGTATTAGCACCAAGTCCTCCTATCTGACTCATTAAAGTAGTCTTTGCATATTGACCAATTTCTCCTCCATCTTTTTTAGCAAGGTCTACAAAACTATTAATTGAATTACCTATTTGATTACCAAATCCCTCAAAACCACCTGGTGGATTCATTACTTTTGTTGCTTCTATAGCACCAGCCATCTGGAGATTGTTCATAGAACTTTCACCCCAGTTAACAGTGTTGCTATCTCCAAGTCCTGGTGGTATAGGTAGAATAACAGAACCTAGAGGATTCATTGCTCTGGTGGATGCCCTATTTTTCCTACCTCTTAAAAATTTACCAGGGACATACTGCTTCATAGTAATTCTCATGAAGTCTACGTCATCAGGAAGTTTTGCTAATGGGTAACGTAAATTTGCATAAGAACCTCTTCCTGCTGTAGTTACTGCATCTTCTCCTTTACCTAATTTTCCTAGATTTAGAAGCTCTTCACCTTTATCTTTACCTCCTTCAGTATCTCCACCACCATCATCAATTTTTGTATTTGCTCCGTTTACTTTAGATCCCCATTCCTCTATAGTCTTATCACTAACATCATTCTTGTTTATAATATTTCCCATTTGAGATCTGAGTTGGGAACCAGCAGATGCTGTCATCCCACTACCAGGTTGTTCCCCACTCCATATACTTCCATCAGAACCTGCAAATAAACCATCAACATTTTGAGTGTATGTGGTTCCATCAACAGTTACTGTTGGTGCAACAGAAGGATTATCTGGATCAAAGGACAAGACTGCCCTTCCATCATTTGTTGAAACACTAGCGTTTGTTAATCCCACAGTTATCTTTTTAGTTATTTAGAACAAAATTTTGATAGGGAATTGTCTTGAGCTCATCAATCTCCATTGGGTTCACATAATATAACTGTCCTACTACCTCCATGAAGGTATAGTTCCTCATTCTATTCCAATGGAAGTTGTATCCCTTGAATCCATTTGGCATATATTCTGTTACAGCAACGAGAGGATTAGTATCGTATGTAATGTTAGGAGTCTTTGCCTTGTAGATGAAGGTATAGTAGTTTCCTAAGTCAGGTACTGGTGTTACACCATCAGATAGACGATCAATGATATCTACCATTAAATCATCAGCATCTTCTGTACCTATAAGGTTCTTCACCATACCAGTGAGTCTATTTCCGTAGGGTTTATCTAACTCCAAGTTCTTTTTCCGTAACGATTTTAAAGGTTAGTTGTCTGTTTTCACAAAATGATTTAGCAGCCTTCCATTTTGCTTGGTTCTTTGCATACTCTGCTATTTCACGGATGAAAGTTCTCTTTTGTTTCTTTCCCTTTACAGGAGGAACACAATGTTTCATCGGTTTAACTTCAATCACATATCTCATTAATTTACCATCATTTTCTTTGATCTTCATGTAGAAGTCTGGGAAGTAACGATGGACTCTATTATCTAGAGGTGAACGATAGGGTATAAAGAATTCTTCACTACCCCATTCAAGTATATTTACATTACGATCACACCATTTCATAAATTTTAGTTCCCAAAGGGATCTATAAATGATGTTTCTTACGTCACCCTTGTACTTATTTTGTTGAGTAGGGATAAATCTACCTTTATATGACATACATAGTATAGGGAAACACCATATGGTATTTAGATGGCTGGCAACATACCAGGTACAAGATATAGTACAAGAGATTTTTTAAGCAAGTTTGGAAATCTTGCTCAGTCAAGTCTGTATAGAGTCCATTGGGCATGGCCTTCAGAGGTACAGTCATATTTGTCAGCACAGAAGATACCTAATATTTTAATGAATGAGGGTAGTGTTCTTTGTAAAGCAACTTCACTCCCTGGTTCTTCATTGTCAACACATGATGCTTCTACTGACTTCTATGGCGTAACTGAGAAGAGTGCATATCGTCGTTCTTTTGATGGGACTATTGATTTGACATTTTATATTGATAGTGATTATGGAATGCTTTATATGTTTGAAGGATGGTTGGAATATATTATGCAATTGAATGGTGGTAGTGATTCACCATCTGCTTCTTATCATGCTTCTTATCCTGAGGATTATAGAAGACCTCTTTATCTTTATAAGTTTAACAAGGATCATCAGGGCGTACCTTCATCAAGAAGAGGAGTACATGGAGCAGCTGCTAATGCGTATGGTAAATCAGGGGAGATAACATATACATTCGTCGATGCTTTTCCTCAAAATATATCATCAACAACTGTTTCATATGATCCTTCTCAGAACCTTGAGTTTACTGTAACCTTTGCTTATACTAGGTATATAACTGATAGAACTCTGAGTAGGAATAGTGGTGGTGGTGCTCCTCCTGACATAGGAAGAAATCAATCTACTAAGAGTGCTCCAAAAGATAATCCTTCTGATCCAAAAACGAGATGGGTTGGTAAAAATTCTACATTTGTTGATAGAAATGGTAAAGTTATTATGCCAAGAGTAGATGATCTTGGAAATGTTGTAGGAGCAGGGTTGGGTGAGATGATTAACCAACCAACAGGTGAGGGTGGAAAACGTAATGAAGCACTTAAAGGGAAGAACGTTAATACTAATGATGGTGGTGGAAATTCTACTATAGATGGTTCTATTGGTGACTTTGGTGGAACAGGTACAACTAGTGGAGATATTGCTTTAGCAAGAGCAAGAGAAAAGTCTGTATAAACTTGCTAAATAAACACACATAATATTATATTTTGTTATGCCTTTACCAAAAATTGCTACGCCAACCTATGAGTTGGAATTGCCTTCAAGTGGAGAAACAATTACATATAGACCTTTCTTAGTTAAAGAAGAGAAACTTTTAGTACTTGCTATGGAAAGTGATGATACTAAGAGTATCACTAGAGCAATAAAAGAAGTTCTTAAGTCTTGTATTAAAACAAAAATCAAAGTAGATACCCTTCCTACATTTGATATTGAATACTTGTTCCTTAATATCAGAGGTAAGTCTGTTGGTGAGGAAGTTGAAGTTACTGTTACATGTCCTGATGATGGGAAGACAGAAGTAGATGTAACTATACCTATAGATAATATTCAAATTCAGAAGTCTGACGAACATACAAATACTATTAAACTTGATGATACTTTGTCCATGACAATGAAGTATCCTTCTTTGGATGAATTTATTGAAACTAATTTTGATGTTTCTTCTAAGGGTACTCAACTTGAACAGTCATTTAGTTTGATTGGTTCTTGTATTGAAACTATCTACAGTGAAGAAGAGGCATGGCCTGCTTCTGATTCTACTAAGAAAGAAATCAATGAGTTTCTAGAGCAGTTAAGTTCAAGTCAGTTTCAAGACATTGAAAAGTTCTTTGAGACTATGCCTAAACTTTCTTACGATGTGGTTGTTACTAACCCCAAGACTAAGAAGAAGAATACTGTTGTATTGGAGGGACTAGCAAGTTTTTTCGGGTAGCACTCTCCCATATGAATTTGGAGAGTTACTTTAGAATCAATTTTGCTTTGATGCAGTACCATAAATACAGCTTGACGGAGATAGAAAATATGATGCCTTGGGAACGAGACATCTATGTAGAACTCCTTAAACAACACCTCGAAGAGGAACGAGAGAAGCAAAAGCAAAATGAATCTCGATGACTTAATTAGGAATACTAGAGAGGGTTTACCTGTTTCTCCTCAGGATGCTGCACGTCATCAGAAAAGAGTTAAAGCTAATAAGTTTTTTGATCTTACACAGGAAGTAAAGGTAGATGGAACTCTTGGTGGTAAGAAGTTATCAAATAAAGAAAGGATAAGAGGATTTAAAGCAGCAAGGGGTGGAGCAGACTCAGTAGATTGGAATAATTTTCTTGACCAAGTTGAGAATAGAAAAGAAGAAGCATCAGTAGGTAAAGGTACTAATATGCTTCCTGGAAGTGGGAAGGGAGGAGTGTTGGCGACTATTGCTACTGATGTTAAGAGTATACTTGGTATCATTAGTACACGTACTGATGTAGAAAAGGATGCTGCTGATGAATTGAAGCAAGAGGAAGAAAAAGATACTAGAAAGAGTAAGGAAGAAGGTAAGGAGAAGGATGCAAAGAAAGGAATGAAAGTTCCAGGTTTTATTCAAAAAGCTGCAGCACCTATTACTAATATCTGGGGACAAATTGTAAAGACATTTGGAATTCTTCTTGCTGGTTGGGGTATTGGTAAGATATTTGATTGGTTAAGTGACCCTAAAAATAAGAAGGCAGTAGAAGAACTAAAAGAGTTTATAACAGTTGCTGCTCCTGCTGTTATTAAAGGTATCTTAGCACTGGTTGCTCTTGATATAGGAATTAAAGTAGTTAAATTTGGTGCGATGTTGGCAAAGGGAAGTCTAACATTGTTGACGGGGTTGGGGAATATGACTAGATCACTTATAAGTTGGGCAATTGCTAATCCCGTTGTAGCTGGTTCAATAGGATTAGGTGCTCTTCTTGTTGGTGGTGCAATAGTAGCACATAATCGGATAAAGAAAAATAGAGAATCATTTGATGAACAAGATGATGATAGTACTTTAACTGTAGACGAGTTTAGTGAGCAAGAGGATAAGAGTAAAGTTGATATCAAACCAGGTCAAGCATATAGTGAAGTAGGAACTATGCCTGGTATGATGAATTTTAATACAGGTGGAGGAGTTCCTGGAACTGGTAACAGGGATAACGTTCCCGCCATGCTAACTCCTGGTGAGTTTGTGATGAGTAAGGGTGCAGTGCAGAAGTATGGTACTAGTACTCTTGCTGGAATGAATGCTATGGGTGGGGGTACTAACTTACCTAAGAAAAAGAGTGGTGTATTTTATGCTTCTGGTGGTGGTTTGGTAGATGATGTAGCAAAACCAATGATTAAACAACATGAAGGTTTGAGACTGCAAAAGTATAATGATAGTATGGGATTCCCAACTATTGGTTATGGACATTTAATTGATAAGAATGATGTTATTGGTGGAACTATTACACAATCACAGGCTGATTCATTATTTGATATGGATTATCAGCATCATAAAGATGCAGCAATGAAGATACCTGGATATGCTAATGCTAATATTAAACAGAAAGCAGCATTGATTGATTTGACATTTAATATGGGTCCAGGATGGGTAGATGGATTTCCTAAGTTTAAGAAAGCATTTTCTTCTGGTAATTATGATGCTGCAGCAAATGAACTTATTAATAGTAATTGGTATGGGCAAGTTAAGACTAGAGGTCCTGCTATTGTTGATTTGATACGTAGTAAAGGAGCAGTAAGTGGAAAGGGAATAGGTAGTATTGATAAGACTGCTACTCAATTAATTAATAGTGTACCAGGTGGTGGTAGTGGATCTGGTGGTGTAAGTATTGTTCCCGTACCTTCTGGTGGGTCTTCAGGTGGGTCTTCAGGTGGGTCTTCAAATAGTGGTGAATCTTTATTTTCTCCTCTTGATCCTGATAATCTTTCTACTTTGATAATGAAATCCATGTATAGTATCTTAGATTAATGGTAGGATTACTTGCTGGTGCTGCTAAAGGGTTACTTAAGAAACCCAAGAAGGTTGATCCAAAGAAATTTGCTGGCAAGATGGAGGAGGCTAAGGCATCCTCTAAAGCAAAAGGAGGTGCCTTAGCAATAAGACCTGTAGAATCTATTGTCAAAGTTGTAGATATAAAACCTAAAGATGCTAAAGTAAAAGCAAAGGGTGGACCTCTTGCTGAGATACAAGAAGGTGTTCATGCAATTGTTCTAGCACTTAAGGGTGAACAAGACGCAAAGAAGAACAGAGCAGTAGCACAAAGAAAGAAGAACCAGAAAAAGAAAAGGTTAAATTTAGAAGCCTTATCTGAACTTGGTAAGACTGTTGGTAATGTTGCTGGTGGACTTGCATCTGCCACTGGAATAAAATCTTTATGGGGTGCTATTTGGAAGACACTTGGGTTATTATTTGCTGGATGGGCGATGAACTTTCTCCCACAGATATTAGAGTTTGTTAAGAAGTTTGTTGATATTGCTACGAAGGTTATAAAAGTTGCTGCACCTATTTTTAAAGCAATATGGAGTACCTTTACATGGATAACAGATAAAGGTTTTAAACTTCTTGCAATGGTGTCAGGTATTAAACCTGAAGAGGCATTAGATAATAGTATTATTAAGAACTTCACTGAGATACAGAAGAGGATACCTCTTATTGAAGCAGCATTTGCATGGTTTGCTATACTTAAATTAAAGAAATCGTTTGGTGGTGGTGGTGGCCCAAGAAGAGGAATAGTAAATACACTAAAAAGAACTAAAAAATTAATTCAAAGAAGATTTTTTGATCCAAAACGGGCTCAAAAATTAGACAGAGTGAAAAATATTAAAAAACTTAAACTAGAAAAAGCAGATAAAGTTGATGATGTAGTAAAAAATGTAGGAAAATCTAAGTGGTTTGGTAAACTAAAAGGTGCTGGTAAAACTCTTTGGACTAAAGCTGGACAAGCTAAAGATTTCTTAGGAAAGCAAGGTAAAAGTTTTCTGAATTGGGCAGATGACTTTGGTAAAAAGTTCATGGCAAGTGCTGATGAGATTATTAAGGGTGCTATGGCTCAAGGCCAAAAATGGGCAACACAAATAGGTGATATTGGAGAGATGGCTAAAAATCCTATGAAGTTGGTGGAGAAAGTAAAGTCCGTATTAGGTGGTCAGTTAGATGATGTTGTAAAACAAAATAAAACTGTTGCTAAACTTGTTAATCTTGCAAAGAATCCTAAAGAGATAACCAAAGGTATTAAGGGATTACTTAATAATGCAAAGAAGAGTAAGGGATTATTACAATTAAGGCAAGGTCTTAAGGGTGCTCAGAAGATGAAGATTGGTGGTATTGATAAAGTCATTGCTGCTATTATGGGTCTTCTTGATTATACAGTATTCAAGGAGTCTCCAATTAATGCAATTCTTAGAGCACTTGGTGGATTGTTAGGATATACTGCAGGTTTTGCTATTGGTGCTCCGTTTGGTGGTGCTCCTGGATTTATTACTGGTATGGCAGGTGGGTTTGTTGGAGAAAAGGCTGCGATGTTGATTGCAAAGGGACTTGCTAAAACTGAATTAGGACAGATACAAGATCCTATTATGAATGATGGTAGAATGCTTGTAAGAGATCCTGATGATGCTGGAATGAATGAGGAACTTGATGCAGCACAGTTGGAACATGGACTGGGTGATGATGAGAAATTTAATGCATTGGAAGAAGAATCATTGAAAGAAGAAAGTGAATCTACTTCGGATGCATTGAAACCTAATGGAAATGCTGCTAAAGAGAAATCTAAAGATGCTTCACTCATCAGTAAGTCAGCATCATATGATGAGAATGGTGGTAAGTCTACTATTATTCCTGTTCCTATTGGTGAAATGCAAGGTGGTTCATCTAGTGGTGGTAAGACTTCAGTTAGTAGTAGTGATAGTAGTGTAAATAAGTATGAGACTGTAAATGAACTCAAGAAATCTCAGGTTCTTTCTAAACACTATTCTGATTGATGGCAACCAAAAAAGAAAAAAGCACGTTCAAAGAACTGTCTATATCAAACCCCAGAACAGATGCAGCTGCAGATCTGAAATCAGGTCTTATCGAATTAAGATACTATGAAAGTATTCTTTCTAATCATGTTACCTCAACGATGGTGTTAGGAGATACTGGTAATACTATAGGGCAAGGAAAGAATAGAAAGGATCTTTTAAATGGACTACCAGTTAGAGGTGGTGAACCAGTAAGAATAAGAGTATTAGATAAAAATGATAATGAGTTAAAGTTTGTTGGAAAAGACGGTGCTTTTTATGTCAATAGAATAAAGAATGTTCTTACAGATACTAGAAAGACATTGATGCAGTTTGATCTTTGTACTAAAGAGTTTATTGGTAATGAACAAGTAAGAGTTCAGAAAAGATATAGTGGGAAGATATCTGAGTCAGTTAAAAAGATTTTAAAGGATGTTCTTAAGACTAATAAACCTCAGGATATAGAAGAGGTTGCTAATTCTTATAATTTCATTGGTAATTTAAAGAAACCATTTTACACTTTAACTTGGTTGGCTTCTAAATCCATACCATCTGATGGTGCTTATGGAAAAACTGCTGGATTCTTTTTCTTTGAAACAAAGGATGGGTATCAATTTAAGTCCATTGATTCTTTAATAGGTCCTACTAAGGGTGGTGGTAATGCAGACTTAAAGTATAAAAAGTTTTTTGAGTTTACTAATCTTCCTGATACAAGGGAAGGGTTTGGTAAGATACTACAGTACAATGTGAATAGAAACATTGACTTACAAGAGAAACTTGTTATCGGTGCATATAATGCGAGGTTTACTTTCTTTAATCCATATACATTTCATGTTAATCATAAAGATATATCAATGGATAAAGATCAAGCAAAGGGTAAGGTAGTAACAGCAGGAACTCAATTAGATTTTGTTGCACCAGAGTTTACTCAATCAATTACAAGAGGATTTAGTGCTGTCCTTGATGTGGGAACCCTACCAGTAGGTAAAGATGCTGAAGAGCAGGTTGACAATTGGAAGGAAAAAAAGGATGAGATTAATGATAGAGTAACTGATAGAATGATACAAGCAGTCACTAGATATAATCAGATATTTTCCATTAGTGTTGATATCATGATAGATGGTGACTTTTCACTTAAGGCCGGTGATACAATATACTGTGAGTTTCCTGATCTCTCTGCTCAAACTAAGAGACCTAGTAAAGAAACTAGTGGACTGTACTTAATTGCCAGTCTATGTCACAAAATCACCCCTTCTCAAACCTATACATCATTGAATTTAATTCGTGATTCTTTTGGTGCAAAGAAAGGGGTTAAATAACACAGGAGGAATTGAACTATGACTACTAAGACACCTGACCACGACCTAAACCACGAGGTCTACATTGATCCTAAAGATCATAAGGAGCATATCAATCATGGTATGATTGAATACTCTGAAGCAGATTTAGAGATGCATAATGATGCATTTCATGATCATACTGAAGATGAAGTAGATAAGAATGATGCTAAGATTAATGATTGGCACACACGCCATGAAGATAAGCACTTAGAAGTGTATTGTGACAACCATCCAGATTCATTAGAATGTAGAGTTTACGACGATTAATGATTGACGAATCGCTGGCAAAGAAATATAGTATAGGACAAGACGGATTCACATGGTGGCTTGGACAAGTCTGTGAATCCGAAACTTGGTTAGCCAATTATCCTGATCTACCTAGAAAAGAAAAGAATGAATTACCTGGATTTAAGAGAAGGGTAAAGGTTTCTATTTTAGGGTGGCATAGTACTGATAAGAATGAGTTAAAGAATGAAGAATTACCTTGGGCATATTGTCTACTACCAGTAACTGCTGGTGGTGGGTTTGGTGGCTTGGGAGAGTCGGTGAATCTTAGTGGTGGTGAGTGGGTCTTTGGATTCTTTTTAGATGGAAGTGATGGTCAGCAACCAATAATTTTAGGTATATTAGATAAGTCAACACAAGAAGATTATAGAAATGAGATTCCAGGAGAAAGGTATGAACCTTTTAGTGGATATACTAATAAGAGAGTAGTACCTCTTGAGAATATTAAAACAGATGATGCAGTTGAAAAAGAGGCTGTAGGTGAAGCGGATGTTTCAGAAGGTGATACTGGAGTTAAGAGAACAAAGACTAATCCAAAAGAATGTACATGGATTGAACAAGGTTCGGGTGGAGAGACATATGTTAAATCAAATGTAACAAATGTTGATAATCTTAAGGCCACTGGAGATATGCTAAGAGCTGATAACTCTGAGTGTAGCAATCCTATGGCATTTGCTGATCGTGCAATGAAACGATTATCAAACCTTAAGACATTGCATAAGAAGTATGATGGATATATGATTGATAAGGGAATGAATATGATAAGTGATGATTTAATGAAACTGGAAGAAGAGTATTGTGCCGATGCTGTAGCAACTTCTCAGGGATTAATACAGTCTAAGGTAGAAGCAAAGACTTTAGAAGCAGCATCTAAAACGATGTCAAAGGTTGCAATGTTTGCACCATTAAGTGAGATGGTAAAGGCAAATGTTGCTAATGAAGAAGCATCAAATCAGATTATTACAGAATTTAATAAGATAAAGTCTAAGTTGCCTTCAGAGTCTATGGGCTTTGTTAAAGAGATGGCTTCTAAAATTATAAGTCAACCACCATGTGTAGTTGAATCTTATATGGGTAGTCTGACTGGTAAGTCTTTGGGTAGTATAGATGCAAATATGAATAAGATGATGGGGTCAGTTAATAATGTTATTTCTTCTATTGATAAGTTGGGTAGTCTTTCCAAGATGGGATTGGGTTCCGCAGGATCTCTTGGAAGTATGCTTAGTGAAGGGTTGAATGCTTTTGGTGGTATCTCTATTGATATGGATGGTATATCTAAGTTTACTACTTCTTATAAGAAATTGTTACCTGGTGAAACATCTCTTCCATGTCCAAAAGGTGTGGACTTTAATATGTTAGATGGAGGTGCTCCTATTCCACCTTCACAAACTAAGTTAGGAAATATGCTGGAGAATGTTGCTTCTAGTGTGGCAGCAGCAGGACAATTAGATGCAGGGATTGGTAATTTTATGAAGAATAATAGTCTTTTCAGCACTGCTCTTACTCTTGATAATGTGAGTCTGGGGGATGTAGGTGGAATGGGAGGACTTACAGACGTATTAGATAAAGCAAAGAACTTAGATGGTTTTAAGAATTTACCAGGAACAACAGGTGAGTCTATAATTGAAGCAACTAAAAGTTTATTAGGTGGTGGAGGGAGTGTTGATTCTGCTATAATTGCTGCTAATACTTTATTCCCTGGTGGTGGAGATGTAGTTAAAGCAGCATTTAGTGATCAACTTCAAGGACAAAGATCTCCTGGTAATTCTTGCGAGACAGGACCTACTTTAAATGGTCCACCTTTAGTTAAAATATTTGGTGGGTCTGGTAATGGATGTACTGCTAATGCTGTTATAGGACCTAATGGAAATATACTTGCTATTGATGTAACAAGAGGAGGTAAGGGGTTTAATGAAGTTCCTTTTGTTGCTGTTGTTGATAGTAGTGGGAAAGGTTCAGGATCAATTGTTAAAGCTAGTGTTGGTTATGGAGGGTCTATTACTGACATAAGTGTAGTAAGTCCTGGATTTGGATACACAAGCACCCCTGATGGTGGAGTAGGAGGCAATGGTAGAACATTTGCAGAAGGTGATGGTACAGTATTAAAAGATAGAGAGGGAAATTATTATTCATTCGTTCCAGGTACTGGTATTAAAATACCACCAGGAGGTACTGTTTATCTTCCTACTGGATCTAAGGTTGAACTACCTACTAGTGCTCTTACAACTGATGGAAATCCTGTATTTGATTCTAACCAAAAGGAACCAGGTAAGATTAAGTCGGTTCAAGTTAATTTAAGAAAAGCATTTAAGGGGTTTGGAAAGGTAACAGATGGTTCAGTTGAGGGTGCTGGTCCTATTCTTAGTATTCGTGATGCTGTAACTGATAGAAAGATTAGTAATCTTATTGAGGTACAGACAGGTAGACCGTTCAATATTGATTATGTAAAACCTGATATATTAAAAGAATATAGTAAGAAAAATATACTTGCTAAAGAAGGAAGGACAGAAGAATTTGAAGAACTAACAAGTTTTGGTGTAAAAGGAGTTGATCCAAAGTCAACTGATGAAGAATGGGTGAAACAACAGTATCATTTTTTATTCTGTAGAGAACCTGATGCTGGTGGATATAGGCATTGGTTGGGTGATCTTAAGAAGGGAGCAACTAGAGCACAAGTTCTAAGAAATATGAAGATTGCTACAACAGAATATGAAGATCGTCAAGCAAAGATTAAGTCAGGTGAAGTTGATCCTGAAAAATGTAAGTTTAGGTGGAGAAAGGTAAAGAGAGATATTCCACCAGTTATAAACAATTATAGTATTTTAGATCCTTGGATAGCAAATCTTGCAGCAGGTACTATTCTTACCTTCAGAGGAGTTTATAATCATCATGAACCACTGACTGCAGCACAACTAGAAGATCCTTATGATTTAACTAGAGGTAACTATAGATATTTTGTTTTTGATTATGAGGTAGAAGTTTATGAGACTGCATTGGGATATTCTTATGCAAAAGGAGATGATACTATCAAGACTAAGTGGTATAAGTTAAGGAAGATAAAATATGTAACGGGTACTAAAGATTTTGTTAATGGTGAGGTTGTTACTAAGTGGATGAGAGATTATGAGGGTAGATTATATGAAATGCATATAACAGTCTGTACTTATGATGATGACAAGATAGAGGTTAATGGTCATGGACTTGCAACTAACTCAGAAGTTCAGGAAGTAGTTAAGACAGCCTTACCATGTAAACCACCTATTACATCTGATAAGTTAGCAGACTATTACCCAGTCAGATGGTATCGTGAGAAGACTGTTGTTCCAACAACTACTCGCATTACAAAATCTAATAAAACTTTACCTGTTAATTTTGCTGGATTAAATCCTGCAAATAATCCTATTAATGTTGCAGCAGGTGGAAAGAGTTTGTTGTTAAAGGATGGTCATGGTCAAGATACTAATGCAACTTTTAGTGTTACTGGTGGAAATGCGAAATTTACTGGTACTGGTACGTCTGTAGAAGGAAGTGGTCAATCTACTTTTACTTTGACATGGAATGATAATCCAGGAACTGCGGGACAAGCAGTTGGTAGTATCAATTTTGGGGGTAAGACTTGGACGCAAACAGGTAGGAGTGGGTCTTTAACTCAGACTGTTAACCTTGGTAAGCAGCTAGAAACTAAAATAGAAGTAGAGGATGTAAGTAAAACTGATGATATCTATACTAAAGAATATGTTCAAGGGGAAGGACATATTCCTGGGACAGAAAAGAACTTACTTGTCAAGGAAATTGTTAAAGTATACAATTCATTTGGTTCTAAGAAGTATGGTTATGCTTACAAGCAGGGTTATTTTCAAGGAAGAATGCATTCTGATAGGAGTGGTTTAAATTATTGGGTTAATGAATATATTAAAAGGTTGAGGGATATGAGAAGAGGTATAACTTGTGAGACAGAAGAGTATGAAGTTAAGCAATCTACTGCAGGTAAACCAGTTGCAGTTAACTTTAAGGTTAAAACTGCATCTTACTATGCTGATAGTGTAAAGATAGAAGGTTTGGATATTAATATAGGGAAAGAACTTGGAGCAAATAAAGATATTAAGGAGAGTGTTACAAGACAAGTTGAGTATGGAAAGGTTTATGTCGTGACATTTAAGAGTATTCAAGGTGTTGAACGGTTAAGAAATAAAGGTGATAATATTATTGAGATGGAAGATCTTCCACCAGGTCAGAAACAATCAATTTATTATGATGATATAGTTATTGAATCTAGTATAGGTAAGTTCTATAATATACAGGGAAATACTTGTAGTTTTAGAGTGGATGCTGTTTCTCTTCCTTCTATCAAAAAGAAAAGGATTAAAAAGACAACAGCTCTTAGTGAGGTTGAATATCTAGGATATAAAAATAATTTAAATCAAAAACCTGAACCTAATGCATTCAAATGTGTAAAGGATACTATACTTCGTGCTGCTAAAATTAATTTTGAGAAGTATGGTAAAGTAATTAAGGAAGAAAAGTATTGTGACTGGGCTACACAGTATGTTGAGGAGGTTAGGACAACCTTTAAACCTACTGGTACTTTGGGATATATACTTCCTTGTGGTGGAGAGATAACTGCACCTCCTGGTGGTGATGAACCAACACCTATTGAGACTGAACCTAAGATAATTGTACCTAAGACAGTTGAAATTGTTTCAACTGGTATAGGATATACTGATGGAGATGTGGTTAAAATTAATGGTAAAATTGTTCCCTTTGATATTGATCCTGATGGTAGAATTATTACTTGTGGTCCACCACCAAAAGACCCAGTATTTGATTATCCTATTGTAGAGATAGATAGTCCTACAGGTTGTGGTGCTGACATTGAATTGACACTAGAAGCAGTTCCTGTTACATCAGATCTCTTAACACCAGATGGTGAAGCAGTTCTTCCTGCTAATATTGTTGAAGTTGTTGATTGTGTCGGTAAAAACATTTTTATTAAGGAGAGTTAGTAATGTCAGGTAGAAAACCAGCAGGATTATTTGGATTAAATATTTTCTTTGCGTGGAGTAAAACAGGAGCTGATGGAACTATTTCTATAGGTGGTGTCTCGCAAGATAAGGTGAGACATGCTGTACGTTTACAAAATAAGTATGATCCAGATCATTATGTTTCATTAGATTCTAGTGGTCCCAGGATATCTACTACTACAATAGAGTCTCCTAAAGGAATTACCATCAAGACAGGACAGAAGCAAGAACTTACTGGTGCTTCTACTCTTTCTATTATGGTAGAGAAAGGTAATTTGGATATTGAGGTAATGAATGGAGACTTTAATGTAACTGCAGATAATTTTACTTTTAAAGCACCTAAGTTAAAATTAGATTCTAATGGTAAGGTTGTTACAGGTAATGTAAGTTTTGATAGTATAAATTCTTTTGATGTTAAATCACCTACTATTAGAATTGATGCAAACAAGTTACTTGACCTTTCTAGTAATAATGTGCTAAGATTGTTTGGTGATCGCACCACTGAAATAATAAGTGGTATTTGTTCCATGCAATCTTACAGTACTAGAACGGGTGCTCCTCCTGATTTATTTGACAATAGGGAGGAGAATAAAAAAGCACCAGGTGATAATAGTCAAGAATATACTGGAGAATCTCAATATCAATCTGTAGAACAATATAATGCTTTGTCTAAAGAAGAACAAGCAGCTCAAATGAACCCACAGTACACCCCTCCTAAGTAAATGACTCACATTATTGACAGTGCATTAATCACTAAAGACTTAGTAGTTGGAGGTGGAACAGCACAAGACCCATCAGAACAGATTGCTATTGGTCCAGGGAATGATTTATTACATGGTAGTGCTGATATTTCAGGTGTAGTTCATATTGGTGCTGAAGCATTTGAAAAGGGAGAATCTACCCTGATGGTTGCTACCAGTCATCAGCAGCAAGGTTCTAGAGCTTTGAATGTTAAAGGTAACGCAACTATTACTGGTGCAGACCCTTACCCTCTTATAGTTGGAGGTAATGCTCTATTCCTTCATCCAAATATTGGTGATTTGTCTACTAGGTTTAATGCTGCTGATAGTAGACCAAAACCATTCGATATGAAGCATCCCACTGAGGGTGAAGGGTATCGTTTAAGGTATGCATGTATTGAGGGACCTGAAGTCGGTGTATATTTTAGGGGAAGGTGTAGAAATAAGAAAGAGATTATGTTACCTTCTTATTGGAAGGACTTAGTGCATGAACATAGTATTTCAGTACAACTTCAACCTATTGGAGCACATCAGGATATTATTGTAAAGAGGTGGGATAAAGAAAAAGTATATCTTCAAGCGAATGGTGGATTACCTATTGATTGTTTCTATCATGTGTATGCAGAGAGGAAGGATGTTAATCCTTTGATTACAGAATATAAAGGTAATAGTTGGGAAGATTATCCTGATACATTAGAATATGATGATCCTCAATACAGTGGGGTTGTCAATACGAAGACTAAGTGATATAATAATTATATCTGTTGGATTATGATGAAACTTACTGGACGTTTAAAAACTGGAAACCGTATTGTAATACCTGATGAAGTAAATCCAGAATCAATTGTGGTTCATCTAACACCATATGGTTCTTGGCAAGAATTATATGTTAGTTCTGTTGATTATGGAAAATATATCAATGTGCTGTCTGGTTCAGGAAACAACGTAGATTGCTTCTACATTGTGGAAGCTGAAGAACTGTCACAGTCCTGATTGACAAAATTGGGGTACTGCTGTAATATATAAGGATAATAAGAGATATCCTATGGATGATGATGCTTGGTTGACTAGATGTGTGGTTAATACCACTGCTCGTTCATTTCGTCTCTATAGTAGTGACGGACATGAAAGAGAGATTTCTTGTGATACACCAGAAGAGTTCATGAATGTATTACAACTCTGTAGAGAAATGTTAGACGAGGACACTCTCGCTTACACCAACCCTTTAGTTTCTAAATCATGAAAATTGCAATTGCTGCTATTATTGCCCTTGGTTCTGTTAGTCCTGCATTAGCAGACTATCAACCAGGATATTCTTCAAGTCGTACTTGTTTTAAGACAGAGTATAGAGAAGAATATGTTCCTGGAACTCAAGATGATCCAGGATATGTTAAGTCTTGGAATGAAACATTAGAAGTTCCTTGTAATGCTGGAGAAAGAGCAGAAGGAAGGACATATCGCAGACATGTTACTGTCTATGAGAATGTAGACACTAATGATTGTTCTGAAGGTACAGTAGCAGGTGGATTACTTGGTGGTGGACTAGCAGCATTTGGAACTCGTGGAAAAGATCGTTGGTGGACTATTCCTACTGGTATTGTAGGTGGTGCTATGCTAGGGTGTGCTGTTGATGGAGGTTGATATATTATTTCGATTTTTGATTCCATTAAAGCCCGGAAAAAAATTCAGGGCATTTTTTGCCCTATTACTTTTTTAGAAAATGAAAGAAGATAAGTATTCTGATTTTTATCTGGAAATATGTGAATATTACGGATATGAGATAAAAGACGGTAATTTTATAAAATCAAAAAAACCAACAGAAAATTCATATTTTGAGAAATTAAGAAAAGTTGATTTATCTTAATAATCTCTTAATTAGCAAAAGTACCTATATATAAAAGGATATAGTGTAATTTTCAGATGAAGAAAATCTTATTGATTGCTTCATTATTATTTTTAGGTGCAAGTGGTGTAAAAGCTGATATTGTGCATCGAATTTCTGCGAGTACTCAGCTGACGGTGGATGCCGCAGCTAGTAATGCACAGAGAATTGGAAGTAGTTATACCGTCCAAGGTACTAATATCACTGCTGGTACTATGGGTGGGTTAACAGCTCAAACTGGTGCTACAGCAGCTGCTGGACATACTGATGGTGTATATACTGTCACCACAGCTGGTGATGCATTCAGCCTTACTGAAAGCTTCACATTAGGCGATGCTACTAATACCATCGGTGCTGGTAGTGATGTCACAGCATATGTCTATACTGCTGCTGATAGTAGTGGAACTCCTTCTGCACAACAGACATGGGGTAACGTTACTGATTTACCAGCATTTGGTAATACTACGACGACAGCAGGCGGCTATACTGGTTCATTAGCTGGTACGATTGCGACAGATGGAGCAATTACTTTAACAGCTGGTGGAAGTGGTACTACAGCTACTGGCCAAATCGTATCAGAGGTGACAATCAGGTAATTAGTATGAAGAGATTCTTTCTACTATTTTTGTTATTAATACCAGCAAAAACACTTGCAGTGCCAGTGGTCCCCAATTTTCAGCAGGGCTCGATGACGAGCCATACTGAGACTGAATCCACAATAACTGAAACTATAAACTCAATTGATTACAGGACAGGATGGGAATACACAGTGACCGGGATGGGCATCGAGAACGATGGTGCGGCTTTAAATCCCACAGTCAATTCTACTCAAGTGACGATAACACCAGCAACGGCAACAACTGCCACAGAGGGGTCGGGAGTAACAGGAGCATTAACAAGTTCCTTCGACTCATTAGATCTCTCAACAGCAGGAGCATTTACAATCTCCGAACCAGGAGGAAGTTTCCAATTTACTCAAAGTTATTCTGGGCCTGGGATGACCAACCAGACCATAATACAGAGAGTAACCGCCGTAACATCCGTCACCGATACAACAAGTACGTTTACGCAATAGGGGCTTCACTACTAACTGTAGTCAATCCCACCATAGCATTAGCGGAAAGTGTTGGTGGAGTATCAGCAACTGCTAGCCCAATCGCTAATAGTTCTGGCTCGGTAACCAATCAAGCTATTCAGGTTTTACAAGGTCCTTACGTAACCAATACTTACGGGAATCAAATCTCGTGTCAGGGACCTACCTTTAACGCAACGCCATATATTCAATATAGCAATACTTGGAGTGATCCATTTGAAAGGGTTTATTATGAACCTCAGTACAATAATATTGATGTTGAAGGTAAAACAGTAGAACAACAGGTTACTGTAAAGAATTATCCTTGGGAATCTTGGTATGATACTAGAGTAAGAACTGACCCCAATGATCCTAAGTATGATGAAGATGGGGATGGACTACCTGATAGGTGGTGGGAAGATGGTGCAGATATGGTTATTACACAGGATGTTGTAATTGGTGATGGAATTCCTGATAATCCAGGAGAAGTAATCTGGCAAAAACCAGTTCGTACTGAAATGAAGGCAAATAATAATTTTAATTTAGGATTATCTGCTACATTTTCATTACCACTTGATAAGAAATTACAGAGGTTATGTAAAGAGGCAGCTACTACTCAGATAGAGCAACAACGTCAATTGACTGCAAATAAGCGGTTAGACTTTGAGATAGCCCGTTTGAAAAATTGTGGTGAATTAATGAAATCTGGGATTATGTTCCATCCCAAGTCACCTTATGCTTCTATTTGTGCTGATGTGGTATTAGTAAATCCACCAGGAACTATTAAACCTCACGAGCATGATTTACCTCAACTTACTTTCCCTTCAGGAGACGAGCAGCCTTCACAGCAGCATTCGCCTCCTTCTGTTTCAGAATCCGTTCCTGTAGAGATAGAACCTTCTCCTTCTTCCCAAGAATCTTCTGAACTTTTGCCATCACCTTCTTTATCGCAGGTTTTATCACCTTCAGGAGCAAATCTGCTAGGGGTTTGGCAAGTAGGGCGGATGAAGTCGCTACCACAGCAATAGAGGCTGTAGTTGTTACAACATTAGCAGAAGGTAAATATTTTTCTACAAAACCAATATCTTCCCATAGGGTTACGCAGATATATTCATCTGGATTTTTAGGATCCCGTTGTAATTCATATTCTTTAACTTTTTCTGTACCTGCCTGATTTAAGTCTCCAATACGCCTTGCATTGGGTGGAGGGCATGGTTGGTCCTCTGCAGTGTTTCCAGGGGTTACAGGGGGTTCTACCTCTGGTGTGATAGGTGGTTGAGGAGGATCGCCAGTATCAACTCCTCCTTGGTCATATTCTTGTTCTCCATAAACAGTCTGCCAATTTAATCTATTTGCTTCATAATTAACTGGATTGAAATATGGCATTCCTCCATCACATAGTACGACGTTTCCTTTTGGGTCGTCATTCATTAAATTTTTATTTTCTGATACAACATTAACACCATTTTTCCTTCTGGCATTTTCTTTCTGCATTGCCACACAACCAGGCATATCCACGATTGGTTTACCAATTTGTACGGTGACTGGTACATCCATTTCACCCGTATATGGTGGATTAATCATCCATACACGTTTATCAGAAATTTCCATAATATTAGCAGAGTTGGTACTAACTACGTAAACAGATCTAATATTTATACCATTAACACCAACATTAGGTACGTTGATACTATTGGTGTTTATATTACCAATACCTGCGTCATTAATTTCAGGAATCATTATTTTTGAGGTAATTGGTTACGATAATCACCCTTAGGTTTTATTCCATTTACCGAACCAGTGGTTTTTGGCCATGCTTGGTAAAGGGCTTCTCTAACTTCTTCCCTAACTATTTCTCGAAGTTCAGTTGCTTCTGCTTTTGCTCTTTTTTCTGGTCCTCCAGTGTAGTGATCAATTGCTTGATTACCCCCCATAATTGACCCAGTTCCGAGAACTGCAACCGCTGTTCCAGCTGTTGCCATCTTTTGTATGTCCATAGCTATAAATAGGCACCCCTTATATTTACTAAATAAAATATAGCAAATACCTGGTTATAAAGAAGATGCCTCTTAGTCGTCTGCAAAATTTCCTTAAGAGTGTCAGGGGAAATATATTATATGTAAACCCTACGGATCTTGATGCGACTGATAGTATCGAGAATCAGGGTAACTCACTGACACGCCCATTCAAGACTATTCAACGTGCTTTAGTAGAAGCTTCAAGATTTTCATATCAGACAGGATTGTCAAACGATAGGTTTGCACAAACCACAATCCTCTTATATCCAGGAGATCATGTAATAGATAATAGACCAGGATACATCGCTAATGATGGTGGTGGTGGAACAGCAGAATATACTAGTAGAGATGGTACAACAGGACTAGCAATATCTCCATTTGACCTCACATCAAACTTTGATTTAGAATCATCAAGTAACGTATTATACCAGTTAAACAGTATTCATGGTGGTGTTATTGTTCCACGTGGTACTTCTATTGTTGGACTTGACTTAAGAAAGACGAAACTACGTCCTAAGTATGTTCCAGACCCAGAAAATACTAATATTGAGACATCTGCTATATTCAGAGTAACTGGAGGATGTTATTTCTGGCAGTTTAGTATATTTGATGCTCCTCCAAATGGACAGGCATATAAAGATTATACTAAAAATACTTTCTTACCTAACTTTTCTCATCATAAGTTAACTTGTTTTGAGTATGCTGATGGTGTTAATAATATTGATGTCAATGATAGTTTCTTAAACGTATCGAAGGACTTTACTGACCTTAACAACTATTACTATAAGATATCTGATGTTTATGATGATGCATCTGGTAGGCCAATTGCTCCAGATTATCCTTCTGGAAACGTTGATATTGAACCTGTTATTGATGAAACAAGGATTGTCGGACCTAAGGGTGGTTCTGTAGGTATCAGTTCTATCCGTTCTGGTGACGGTGTAACTGGTAATACTACTATTACTGTAGAGACTTCTACTGCCCTATCAGGACTTACTGTTGATATGCCATTACGTATTGAGGGTGTTACTGCATCTGGATACGATGGACAAAGAACTGTTAAGTCTGTAGGAAGTGGTTCTACCACATTTACTTATGAAGTTGATACTATTCCATCAACTTTATTTGAGACACCAGCAAATGCAAAAGCAGAATTACAGGTTGATACTGTAAGTTCTGCATCTCCATATATCTTTAACTGTTCACTTCTGTCTGTGTACGGAATGAATGGTTTATATGCTAATGGTGCTAAGGCAGCTGGATTTAAGTCTATGGTTGCTGCCCAGTTCACTGGTATATCACTTCAGAAGGATCCAAAAGCATTTGTTAAGTACAATACTACTTCTGGTGTATATGATGACAGCACAACAATAGATAATATTACTGCTAATTCACTTGCAAGGTACAAACCTGATTATAGTAACTACCATATTCGTTGTTCTAATGATGGTGTATTACAGATTGTATCCTGTTTTGCTGTTGGATTTAATGGACATTTCTTAGCAGAAAGTGGTGGTGACCAATCTATTACCAACTCTAACTCTAACTTTGGTGCTACTGGACTTATTGCTGATGGATTTAAGGAAAATTCATTCTCTAGGGATGATGTAGGTTATATTACACATATTATTCCTCCTAAGGAGATTACAACATCTGATGCTGCTCTAGAATTTGTATCATTAGATGTTAATAAGACTCTTAGTGTAGGTAATACATCAAGATTGTACCTTTATGACAAGACTAACTCTGCTGTTAAACCAGAAACTGTACTACAAGGTTTCCGTTTAGGTGCCAAAGTTGATGATGAATTAAAGGTTCTTATTCCTCTTTCTGGGGTATCAGAAGAGTATAGTGCTAGAATTATTATGCATAACACTGCATATTCTTCTAACGAATCAAGTTCTGTAAAGAGATTTACTCTTGATAGGTCTGCTGTTGGTATTAATAGTATTACTAACAGTACTTTAACTTTAACTGAGGCCCATAACTTCCTTTCAGGAGAAAGTGTTAGGGTTATTTCTGAAAATGGACATTTACCTGATGGTATTGATGAGAAATTAACTTATAATGTTATTGATACTGATATTGATAGTAGTTTAAGTACTAAGCAGATTAAGTTAGCACAGAACGAAACAGACGCACTTGCTGATAACTTTGCTACTCTTAACAATAAGGGTGGTATTATCACTATTGAGTCTAGAGTTTCTGATAAACTTGCTGGTGATGTAGGACACCCTGTTCAGTTTGATAGTGGAGAGAAACAGTGGTATGTAAACGTTGGTACTGCTGCCACTCAGAATAATATCTATTCTACTGTTATTGGATTTTCTACTGCTATAGGAACTAATACTCCTAGAAGTTATATTTCTAGAAAGTCTGATGATAGATCACAACAGGATACTCTATACCGTGCTCGTTATGTAGTACCTGCTGGTGTATCTTCTGCACGTCCTCCAATTGATGGATACGTTGTTCAGGAAAGTTGTGGTGATATTGAAACCACAGCAAACATTCAGTTAGTCACTCTTACTAATGCTGTTCAGCAACGCAATGAGAGATTTATTGCTGATGCAAATTATAATAGTAGTACTGGTATTGCTACCATTACAACTGAGATACCACATAACTTAGAGTCTGGTGCTCAGGTTCAGATACTTAATGTTGTAAGTACTAACAACACAACTGGTGTTGGAACATCTGGATATAACTTTAAGAGAGAAGTTACTGGAATTATCTCTGATAGGTCATTCTCTGTTGCTCTAACTGATGATCCAGGAACGTTTGATAATGATACAAGTACAAGAACTATAAGTCTTCCATACTTCAAGAAGAAGGATTACGCAACTAATTTCTATACTTATAGATCTACTGAAATTAAGAAGCATGTTAAGGATCAACAGGATGGTGTTTATCACTTAACGATATTAAACTCTTCTAACAGCCCTAATATAAGTCCATTCAGTAGTGAGAAGTTCTCACAGAATATTACTGACTTATATCCACAGGTTGATAGAGATAATATTGATTCAGATCCTGATTTTGCAAGAAGTTTTGCTACACCTGATAATATTGGTGAAGTATTAACTAATAACCTTAAGAAATCAGTCACTAAAGAGAACCTTATTCGTTTTGGACGTGATTCTAGTGTTGGACTTGCTATTACTGATATAGTCAGTGATATTGTAGTTGGGACATCTCATACTCTTTATACTGATAGAGACCACGGACTCTTTGGTGTTAAGTCGGTTGGACTTGGTTCTACTGGATTTGGTTATGGTAGTGGTGCTGCTGGAACTCTGTATAACGCAACTCTAACTGCTATTGGTGGTTCAATAGTTGGTAAATCTGCTACTGCTGAAGTTGATGTTGATGCTATTGGTGGTATTACATCTGTTCGTATCATTAACCCTGGTTCTGTATTTGCTATTGGTAATACAATGGCAGTTACTGGTATTGCTACCACGACAGGATTTGTACAAGGTACAGTAGAAGTTCTTTCACTCTTTGATAATACTAATGATTCTATTGAAGTCTTAGGTGTTACATCTAATACTTACAGTTCACGTAATACAAACTATCAAGTTACTGGATATACCATAGGTGAAAGTAAGGAGATACAGGTATCAACTGGTTCTTCCTTAACTGGTATTGGTGCTGCAAGTACTACAGGTATTGGTGTTACAGCATGTGAACGTGCAATGATGTTCAATGCTGGACCTGGTATTGGTATCACTTATTTTGTATATGATTATCTAAGTGGTATTGCAACAGTTGGTTCTGGTAATACTGCTCATGGTGCGGCTGTTGGTAACGTTCTTAACTTCACTGGTACTGCTAATACTGCATATAGTGGAAACTTTAGGGTAACTGAGGTTGTAGGAATAACAACATTTAAGGTTAGTATTGGTGTTGGTACAGAGTCTCCAACAGAGACAGGATTTGGAACATTTATTGCTCTTAAGAAAGGTTATGCAGCAAATGATGGTGCTATCTCACTAGAAGATGAGAATTTAAGTTCCAGAATGGTTCCAATCCTTTCTGGTATTACAACTACATTGAATGCTGCAGTATCTACTAAGACTGGAACATCTGTTGAGATTACTAATTCCTTTAATAGTGGAGTTAAGCAAGGAAATTATATTCAAATTGATGAAGAGATAATGCGTGTTGCTACAGTTCCTGTTGGAGGTACTAATGCAGTCACAGTATTGAGAGGACAACTTGGAACCAGACGTAATACTCACGTTGATGGTTCTGTTGTTAAGGTTGTATCTCCAATTGCTACAGAATTTAGAAGAAACTCTATTCTTCGTGCTTCTGGACATACATTTGAATATGTTGGATTCGGGCCTGGTAACTACTCAACTGCATTACCCGATAAGATTGATAGAGTTTTAACCTCTAAGCAAGAACTTCTTGCTCAGTCACTTAAGAAAGGTGGTGGTGTCAATGTCTATACAGGCATGAATGACAAGGGTAACTTCTATGTTGGTAATAAGAAAGTCAATTCTACTACTGGACAAGAAGAAGTTGTTGATGCACCTATTGCTACTGTAACTGGTGAGGACTTAGATATTGCTTCTGGTACTGCAGTTGGATTGGATATTATCACTCCACTAGAAGTCACTGTAAGTCGTGCATTAAAAGTTGAGGGTGGTACAGACAGTAACATCATCTCTGAGTTTGATGGTCCTGTTCTATTCAATAAGAAAGTAACTTCACTTGGTGCTGGTGGTATTGAAGCTAACTCCTTCTTTATTCAAGGTAATGCAACTGTTGCTAGAGAAGTTTCAGTTATCAATACTACTCCAACTGTAAATGGAAACCCAGGAGATATTAAGTTCTTCAGCGATCCTTCCTCTGGTGGAAGTGTTGGTTGGGTATTCACTGTTGAGAATGGATGGAGGAAGTTTGGTGATGTTAGTACATCTGCTACTGCAGACATTAGCATCTTCGATCAGGTTGGTATTGGAACTACCACACCAAATGCGAATGAACTACAAATAGGTTCTGGTTCAACAGTTATTGTTTCTGCTGCTGGTTCCTTAGGTGTGGGTGTTACATCTCCAGTTTATAAGTTGGATGTCTATGGTGGTATTCAAGCGACTGGAATTATAACTGCTGGAACATACCTATATGGTGATGGATCTAACATTACTAACTTACCTGCTGACTCTGAGTGGACTAGAACTGATGCTGGTATTAATACAGTATCAACGAATGTAGGTTTAGGAACTACTAATCCTGGATACAGTCTTGAAATTAAGGGTGGTAAGTCTGGTAACAGTGGTGACTTGTATGTAGAAGGTGATTCACAGTTCGTTGGAGTTTCTACCTTTGCAAATATTAAAGCAACAACATTAAGTGCTACTTCATTTGATATTAAATCATCTAGTGGACAACTTGAAGTTGGAATTGGAACTGTTCTTGGTGAGTTCTACGTTGGTGCAGGTGGTACTGCCATATACCATGAGAATGGTAAGGTTGGTATTGCATCTTCTTCACCTGACAATCAGGCCACTGTTGATATTGGTGCAAGAACAAAACTGAATGACTACTATGAGAAAGTTACTACAGCAACTTCTTCAAGTGGTGTTCTTACATTAGATTTAAGTAAGAGTAGGTCATTTGATGTTACTACTTCGGAAGCGATTACAGAGTTTGTTCTTTCTAACAGACTAGATAGTGACGACCACACTACATTTACTCTGAAGATACAGCAAGGTTCTACACCTTATGCGGTTGGTATTAATACCTTCAAGCAGACATCAGGTGGTACTGCGATTCCTATATCTTGGAGTGGTGGAGTTGTTCCTTCAGTCGTTAGTGTTGGACTTAAGACTGATATCTACAGTTTCCAAACATTTGATGGTGGTACTTCACTTTATGGCGTAGTCGTCGGACAAAACTTCTCATGAGTCAGAACTTTAATAGGGGATTAGAGAATGAGTATCTCATCCCCTATATCTCATTCACAACCAATCCCCAAAGTGGTAGTATTGTTGGTGGAGGAACTACTACTCTGACTGCAGTTGCTGCAGCTTCTACGGGTATTGGGTATTTTAATTATAGATGGTATCAGGATGATGTATTGAGTGGTGGTATAACAACAGCATTGTCTGGGGTTACAACTACTAGAAGTTATACTTTAGATTATGCTGGTGATGGACTTTCTAGGGCTGTAAATTATAAAGTTAGTGCTGAATGGGTTCCTGATAATTCTAATCTAATTGTATCTCATGGTACACCAGGTGTTGGTGCTACTGGTGTGGGTATAGGACAATCTATAAGTGGTTATTCACCTTCTGGAGAGACATTTTCTAGTGTAGGTATAGTTAGTGTTGCACCATCAATTACTGTTGGTATTGTTACTGTTGGGGTACAACCTTTAGGATTTAATACTTCTGCTTATAGTTTAGAAAGAACTCTTAGTGTTAATTCAACTATATCAAATGGAGATAATGGTAACTTAGCATTCCAGTGGAAGAATGCTGGTACTAATGTTTCAGGAGCAACTTCTAGTTCATATACATTTACTCCAGGATATGTGGGACTTAGTACATATACTTGCTTAGTTTCATATCCTACCGATGAATTAGTTTCTTCTGTAACTAGTGATAGTATAACGGATGAGGCTACTGATTTAACACAAACGCTTAGATTAGAATATATACCTGCTGGTGCAGAGAAAGTAAGTAGTAGTGTAGATTATAAGGTTTATTCAGAAGAAGTTAACCTTGCTGATTATCCTTCTGGATTTAAGATTGATTTAAATCATGTACAAGAAGTAATTAATACTGCTGGTTCACGTAATACTTCAACATATGCATGGGATTATTATTATTATGTAAGTATGTTCTCAAAAGATGATGACATTACTGTTGATTTGGAATTAGGTGGAGCACAAGGAGCATCTGATGGAATTTATGAAGGTGGTATTGGTGGATGGATGGTTATTCAAGGAACTATGGGAAAAGAAAAAGAATTTGTTGGAATTGCTGCTACAGGTTTACAATCAACCAGAAGACCTGCTACTGCGGTTTATGAGACTGGAAGTGTGGTTGGTATAGTTGGAAATGGTGGTGAAGCAGGATCAAATGGAGAAGGTGGAGATGGAGGATCTGATGGTGCTGGTAGTCTTGGTGGTGGTACTGGTAGTGTAGGAGGGTATTTTTCACCCAATTCTTTAAACGCAGAGGGAGCTCCTCCTACAGTGGGAGCAAATGCTGCAAGGGGAGTAGCTTCTAGATGTCCAAAAGGAAGTAGTTGGTATCAGAACAGGTATGGTGCTTGTGAAACATTTACTAGTAAACTTAGAGATCCTGATGGAGTAGAGTATCCTGTTGCAACTGATAGTAACAATACAGAGATTACTCGTGGATTTAAGATGACTAATTTATATCTTGATAATGGAGGAGTTGCAGAAGATATACCAGCAGGAACTGGTGGATCAGGTGCTGAAGGTGGTTCTACATCATATCCAGAAACTGGTGGACCTGGTGGATCTGGATATTATGGTGGTAATTGGGAAAAGAAAGCTGGTGGTGTAGGACAGAATAACGGTAATAGTAGGTCTTGGACTTATACTGATGATTCCCTAGTAGGAAGTTTGCAACAGACTGCAGTCACTGATGGACAGAATGGTTATATTCGTATCTATGGTAGAGGTGGAACTTCTGGAAATAGTACTCTTTTTAGTGATGATAAAGCGTATGTAGTAAGAAATGTCACACGAGATGGTACAACTACTAACGGTTTATTTCTTGATTTAAGAGAGTGGTCATCTCAGGTGGAAGTCCTAATAAGAGGGACTATTAGAAATAGTTCTTCTAATAATTATCTTAGTATATACTTAGAAACAGAGGGTGATCCTAAGTATCAATATGATATATGTGGTGATTCTGATCAATCTCATGGTGGTACAGGTACAACTGTGTTCACCATTAATGAAAATTCAGGGATTGTAGAAACTTGGGTAGCAGGTGGAGCACTTTATTTGTTCCGTTCTGGTGATCAAGAGTCAGGTACCTCTTCAATCTTTCAAGGTGGAGAAAGTCAGTGTGGTTCTGGTGTAGCATCAGGTGGAGAGTTTGATATTACTGTTCATGAACAGTTATCTACCATAGGAACGGTAAACAATAGTGGAACTAATGCTGATTTAAGAGTTAGTTTTGCAATTAAGGGTGAACGATAAACTTGCATAAATAATAATGCAAACAGGGGGGATAGTGAACTCCAATGGCGGTTAATAGGAATTTTGTAGTAAAGAATGGCCTTACGGTCAATACCAGCCTCCTGTTTGTTGATAGCTCAACTAATCGAATAGGTATCGGTTCTACCGTACCATCTACTATTTTAGATGTTATTGGTGGTATTGCTGCCACTGATTTAAAACTATCTGGTATCAGTACAATATCAGGTGCTATCTATGGTGATGGTGGTGTTGCTGCTATCCAAGTTGGAACTGGTATATCAATTGCAGGAATCACAACTCTCGCTGGCGGCGGTGGTATTACCACAACCGGTGGCGATTTTTACGTTGGTGGTGATTTGTATGTTGGTGATGATGTTGAATTTGATTCGATATCAGGTAGAGAACTTTATGTCTCTGGAATTGGTACTATTAATCAGTTCCAAGCACTGACTGCCAATGTTACTGGTATATCTACATTTACAGGACAGTTAAATGCTGGTGCAATTTCCGCTTCATCTGCTACAATACAGGAATTCAATGTTGGTACTGGTGGAACAGTTCTTTATGCTGCCCAAGATGGTACAATTCGTCTAGGTACTGCAAGTACATTAGCAACAGTGACATTAAATGGAGGTTCAATTCCTTCAGTTGGACTCGTAATCGCTCTAGGCGGTTAATAAATAATCTCAACACGTAAAAAACAATGGCAGAAGCTTTTTCAAACTCAATTACAAGAACAGTCGGAGTTGTTACTTCCTATTCTGGTAGTACAATAGGTGCTGCTGGTACTACTATTACAGTAACGGCAAATACTGGTATTGGAGTTTCTGACATGGTGGTTAACCAGAATTTTCCTGGTGGTGCAAAAGTTAAGCAGATAGTAGGAACAACGATTTATACTGATCTTGCTTCAACGAATGAATCGTCAGCATCAAGTCAGGTTGTTAAGTTCCTTGGTGTTCAAACTTGTTATACTTCTCCTGCTGCAACCAAGAGCATCCTTATTGGTGGTACATTAACCAATAATGAGAATGGTGCTATTAAAGTCTTTGTGGAAACTAGGGACACATCTGCTGGCGTAGATGCTAACCTTGTATATAATGCCCCTATACCAGAGGGATCATCAATGATTATAAGTGATGCTGGTAAAACTGTACTCGAAGCAACAGATGAGCTTAGAGTTTATTGTGACACCAAAAATGGTGTAGATGTTAACTTCAGTATCCTATCAGGTGTTAGCTAATGGCTGGGTATATTGGTAACAGTCCATCAGATAGTTCTGTTCGGATTGCTAGACAAATTTATACTACAAGTGGAGTCACAACTGACTTTACGTTTACGTCTGGTTATGATCCAGGATATATCGACATATATGTAAACGGTGAAAGGCAGACTGAGGGTACTAATTTCACTGCTAGTGATGGTCAAACATTTACCATTATGAATGGTGGTGTATCCACAGGTTCTACTGTAGAGTGTGCTGCATATAAAACGTTTAACGTTGCGACTGTTACTCTTGGTGAAGTAACTGACGTTGATGATTTAACTATTACTGGCCAGATTACTGCTGGTAGTGGTGATATTGGTATTGCTACTATTCATTCTAGTGGTATTGATGCTGGTGTTGGTGTTATAACTGCTGCAAGTTTTGTTGGAGCAATAAGTAAAGTAACAGTTGCTGATGAATCAAGTGATACCTCTTGTAATGTCTTATTTACAACTGCTGCTACAGGTGATCTTGCTCCTAAGAGTGGAACAAATCTTACCTTCAATTCTTCATCAGGTGCTTTAACTGCTACTTCATTTGTCGGTGATGTAACTGGTGATGTCTCAGGGTCATCTGGATCTTGTACTGGTAATGCTGCAACAGCAACAGTTGCTAATGGACTAAACCTTTCTCCGAATATAACTGTTGGTAATGTAACATCTGTTAATGTAACTAATTCTAAGCAGACTACATCTGAGCATTTAAATATAACTGGTGTATCAACTTTTACTGGTGCTGTAACTACTGCAAATACAGTTACTGTTCAAAAATCTGGAGCTGCTGATATAAAAGTAGGTTCAACCGATGCTGGTGGTGCAAGAATATTTCTAGATGGAGATTCTAATGGTGATTTTATTGGTAGTGATTATTCAAGTATTGTACATAACACTGATGGAAATTTAGTAATCAAAGCAAATGCACCTGGAACTTCTAATTGTTACATACAAGTAGGTGGTGATGGTGATTATGCTGCAAGGTTTACTGAAGGTGGGTCAGCAGAACTTAGATATGATAATACTAAACGTCTAGAAACCACAGCTCATGGAGCAATAACGTCTGGTATTCATACTGTTACTGTTGGTACAGACTTAGATGGATATAAGGTAGAAGAAGGAAGTGTTGATACTAATGCTTTAAATGGAGAGTTTGATTTTGAATTAGAGAATGGACATGTCCAAACTCATACAGGAACTACTGCTGGAAATTACTTCCCTGATTTTAGGGTAAGTAGTTCTCAATCATTACACTCAGTAATGGATGTAGGTGATGTTATTTCGGTTACATTAATGGTGGCATCTTCCAGTCATTATTGTACAACTGGTATTAAGATTGATAATAGTACAAGTGCTATAGATATAGATTGGATAGGTGGTGTTGCACCTTCTGCTGCTAATGGTAGTGGATATGATATATACGCATTCACTATTCAAAAGACTGCTTCTACACCTGCATACCATATAATAGGTAATGCTCTTGGTGCTGCTTAAAAGGAGGATTAAATCATGACAAATTCACATATAAAGCAGAGTCCTTTTGTTGGTTATGCTGGTTTTGGGGGAGGCGTTGGAGCACTTTCTGCTAAGAGTTCAGCATCTAAAACATACGTTGACGATGTGTTCAGCACGTATCTTTATGAAGGAACTGGAGGAAATATAGATGTTGATAATGGTATAGATGTTTCAACTGAAGGAGGTTTGGTCTGGATAAAAAGAAGAGATGGTTACAGTAATTTCCTTTTTGATACTGCAAGAGGAGGAACAGAAGCATTAATAACTAATGGAGGTAACGCAGAATTTACGGAAGCAAATGGTGTTCATACGTTTAATACAGATGGGTTTAGTATTGGTGCAGGAAGTGATGGTGCTTTTAATGGTAGTGGTATTGACTATACATCATGGACATTCCGCAAGTCAAAAGGATTCTTTGATATTGTTACCTGGACTGGGGATGGTAGTAACCCTAGAAATATAAGTCATAATCTGGAATCAATCCCTGGATGTATTTGTTATAAAAGAACTGATGCTGCTGCTGATTGGTATGTTTATCATAGTAGTATGCCTACTAATCCTGCGAATTATCTGCTGCAGTTAGATGCCACTATTATAGCATATGGATCTCATGGTGATTTTGGATCCACTCTTCCAACTGCTGAGGTATTTACAGTTGCTGGTAATTTAAATGTTTCAGGTCAGACATATATAGCTTATATTTTTGCAGGTGGTGATAATGGTGAGAGTTCTGTTGAATTTGATGGTACAGGTGATTATTTAAATCTTGCCGCTAATACTGGATTTGATTTTGGAACAGGTGCATATACCGTTGAGTGTTGGGTTAAAACAACTGCAACTAATGGTTGGTTATTTTTTAATGCTACTAATGATACTGGATTGAGACTATGTATAGGTAATAATGGTGGTACTGGATCTAATAATGGAAAGATTGAAATTAATGAACAAGTTAGTAATAGTGATACTTACACTCAGGGTTCAACAGCAGTAAATGATGGTGATTGGCATCATATAGCAATTTCTAGAGATAGTGGTAGTAATACATTAATCTATGTAGATGGAACTTTGGATGCTACGGGTACATCTGGTAAGAATTTATCTGGCAGTAACCCAGTTTTCATTGGATCTCGTTCTGCTAGTGCTCATATGAGTGACTTAGAAGGTAAAATATCTAACATGAGAGTTGTAAAAGGACAAGGACTTTATACAAGTAATTTTACACCTTCTACAACACCTCTTACACCTCAATCTCAATCGGTAACCCAAAGTAATGTAACACTTATATGTTGTAATGGACCAGCTGCAGGATCATCAACCGCATCTCCTGTAGAGATTACAGAACATGGTAATGTAAGCAGAAGTACAGATAATCCTTTTGGTACTAATGGTGCAGAAGAATATATCTTTGGAGGGGATTCGGATAAAAATATAATCCAATGTGGTAGTTATCTTGGTAATGCCTCGTCTACAGGGCCAGTGCTTAATTTGGGATGGGAGCCGCAGTGGATAATGATTAAAAAAGCAACGGGATCTACCACTTCTGCTGATTGGTATATACTTGATTCTATGCGCGGCATTGTTAGTGGTGATGATGATGCAATATTGGAAGCTAATACTGCTGATGGTGAATCTAGTAATGGTTGGAATTTAGGGAAACTAACTTCATCAGGATTTCAACTTGAGCAAGGTGGTGCGTCTGTTAATGGTGATCATAATCAATACGTATATATTGCAATCCGAAGGCCAGATGGATATGTAGGAAAACCGGCAACTTCAGGAACTGAAGTATTTGCTCAAGCGTATGGTGCAGATAGTGGTGACTTTAGATTTACAAGTAATTTCCCTGTTGACTTTGCATGGGCTAAACTTTTTGCTGGCAGTGGAAATTGGTGGACATCTGCACGTTTAATTCAAAAGAGAGAACTAAAAACAAATAATACTGACGCAGGGGCTTCAGGCACTAATAAAGTTTTTGATAGCATGACAAAATGGCACTCTAGTGGAGCTGATAGTACATATATCTCTCATATGTTTAAACGCCACAAGGGTTTTGATGTGGTGACTTATAATGGAAACGGTACAAATCAGGATGTGAGACATAACCTTTCACAAGCCCCTGAGATGATGTGGATAAAGGCTCGTACTGGAACATACGCAAGTTCTCAGGAATGGGCGGTGTATCATAAAGGTTTGAATGGTGGAACTAACCCACAAGATCGTATGATATATCTAAACACGGATGGAGCTGAAGGTTCACAGGCTTTCTGGAATGGTATAGCACCAACTAGTGCTGTATTTACTGTAGGAATGGGTGGTGATGTTGGTAATATTAATATGAGTAGCTATACATACATAGCCATGCTCTTCAGCTCCGTTACAGGTATAAGTAAGGTTGGTTATTATACAGGTAATGGTACAAGTCAATCTATATCACTTGGATTCCAGCCCAGATTTTTAATATTGAAGAATGCTTCTTCGACTGAAAAGTGGTATGTGTTAGATACTGTTAGAGGATGGGCTTCGGGAACTGATACATATTTGTCATTGAACACTGATTATGCTCAAGCCAGTGCTAGTACTTTTGGAGAACCAACATCAACAGGATTTGATATAAGTGGAAGTGATGCTTGGCAAAATGCTAATGGAGACACGTTCATATATTATGCACATGCCTAACCTAATAAATAACTAAAAAAGTAATACCATGTCAAGAGCAAGAGAATTAGCGGGTTTTGCTACCGCAACAAACCCAATTCAAGATCTTAACGTTGGTGTTGTAACCGCTATTTCTTTTAGTGGTGATGGATCTTCCTTGACAGGTATCGATGCTACATCGATTAAAGATGGTGGTGGAACAGTAAGAGCACAGGCAAATACTTCTGGTGTAGTCGTTACAGGTATATTAACTGCAACTAGTCTTGAGGGTGATGGTTCTGCTTTAACAGGATTACCTGCAGGACTTGGAACTGCTGTTGCAGCAACTGGTGATGGTGCTAATATTTACTATACAAATCAAGTTTTAGATTTAGGTTCTAGTCTTTCTGTTGATGTTCCTGCGACTGCTGTTGTTGCATATACACAATATCCAGAGATTGCTGTTGCATCTGGTGTTGATTTAACAATTTCTGATGGTGACGATTTTGTTTCAGATATTTTAGGTATTGGTACAACTGGTGCTCCATCTCCTCTTGCAGGTGGTGGTGGTAGAATTCGTGCTGATAACTTTACTGATAGGGGTGGTTCTAATGCACCTACATTCCCTAATGGTGTAAATGTAACTGGTGTTATTACTGCTACAACATTTCAAGGAAATGTTAATGGAACGACTGGAACCTTCAGTGGTGACGTTTCTATCGGTGGTACTCTAACATATGAGGATGTAGAAAGAGTTGATGCTACTGGACTTAGTACTTTTAGAGAAGGTTTGAATGTAGGTTCACCTACTGGTGTTGGTGGAACATTTAACCCTCAGGGTGATATATCTGCTGGTATTGGTAGTTTTAGTGGTGCTATATCAGGAACCACTGGAACATTTAGTGCTGCTGTATCAGGAACCACTGGAACATTTAGTGCTGCTGTATCAGGAACCACTGGAACATTTAGTGGAGCAATAACAGATTCAAAAGGTAATGTTCGTTCTATAATTCAAAACACTCAAGGTTCTACTTATACCCTTGTTGCTGGTGATGCTGGTAAACATATTCTTGCTAGTGGCACAGTCACCATTCCAAATTCAATCTTTTCTGCTGGAGATGCAGTTACTATTGTCAATAATACTGCTGGAGATTTAACACTTACAGCTTCAGTTGGAACTTTATATAACACAGCTGATGCAAGCACTGGAGACCGTACTTTAGCTACTAGAGGAATGGCTACTATTTTATTCTCAAGTGCTACGGCTGCCTACATCTCAGGTGCAGGATTGAGTTAAAAATGCATCTATTAAATAATAAGAACGGAGATTAATTATGACACCAATTCAGCAGATGTTCCTTGGTGCTGGAGCAGCTTCTACAAAAACCTACGTTGACGATGTGTTCAGCACATATGTTTATAAAGGAACTGCTGGTTCTAATAGTGTTAACAACGGAATTAATCTATCAGAGGAGGGAGGTTTAGTTTGGTTTAAAGAAAGAAGTGGTGGAGCTAATCATCAAATATTTGATACTTTAAGAGGAGCAACGAAACAACTCAGATCTGACGGTACCAATGCAGAAGAAACCAGATCTTATGGACTTGCTTTTAACACTAATGGCTATTCACTAAACTCTGGCGATGGCAACATTAATGGTTCTAGTAACACATATGCCTCATGGACATTCCGCAAGTCAAAAGGTTTCTTTGATATTGTTACCTATACTGGAAATGGTGGAGGTGCTCGCAGTATAAATCATAATTTAGGGTCTATTCCTGGTTTTGTAGCACTTAAATCAAATAGTAATATTACTAATTGGGTTTGTTATCATAAAGATTTCAGTAGTAATCAATATGTTTCATTAAATAGTAGTGCTGTTGCTGCTACTGATGCGAACCAATCTATAAATAGTGTTACTTCAACTCAATTTACCGTAGGTTCAGATCAGAATACTAATGGATTAACCTTTGTAGTCTACCTATGGGCCGGAGGTGAGTCCACAGCCGCTACTGCAAAAAGTGTTGATTTTGATGGAACGGGTGATTATCTAAACACAACAAGTTCTAGTAGTGATTTCACTATGGGAACGGGAGACTATACTGTTGAATGTTGGGTTAATTGGAATAATAAAGCATCAGGTAT
>Ga0208158_1000069_pt1 | contig 48340 bp, 47 predicted proteins | sample 8_EtaG_FD_184081 | JGI IMG/M metagenome (GOLD analysis project Ga0208158, IMG submission 184081) | Marine viral communities from the Subarctic Pacific Ocean - 8_ETSP_OMZ_AT15162 metaG (SPAdes) (version 2) | ecosystem: Environmental > Aquatic > Marine > Oceanic | place: Pacific Ocean | collected...
TGCATTTATCAATTTAACATCATCAATATTTACTACACCATTTATTATGTCAATAACACATTTAGACAATGATTTACCTATTAACATTTCACCTTTATCAAGCTTTATTTCTTTTACCATTTAGTTTACCTTTTATCCTTTATTTAGCCTTATTTAGCCTTGTTTATTTAAAAAAACTTTGATTACACACATATTACCAATGTGTATGATTATATATAATAAAAAAGAGATAGCAGTATAGAGCCAGGTATAAAACCCAACTCTACACTGCAAAAGAATAGCTTATTCAACAGATAGCAAATCACTAGCACTAGTATAATCAGTCCTAGTATCATAGCCAACATAGAAGAAATCAGCTTTACAACTCTGGATAACTTTCTTATCATCTAGAAATGTATCGCCTTTCTTGCCATATCTAATGTTGAAATCGCCTCCGTCTTGATTCTCTGCAATAGCTGTCTGTATCTCTACATCTGCTAGCAAATCATCAAACATCAAAGAACGAAAGCTATAACCTGTAATAACATTATCTGCATTACGCTTAATCCTTATAGCCTTACCGTCTACAACATACTTGAAAACAAGCTCTAATAACTTTTTCATAATTACTCCTTTTTGTTTTTTATAATTAATCCGTTATCGTAACCAAGGGGGATGACACAGATGGTACTTATGTTGCTTTTAAGAAAAGAATAACCTAGCTATAGTTCTAGGTGCAGGCTAGGTTGTTCTTTTCTTTGGTTGAAACTAAGCGTAGGCTAACATATAACTTAGTTTCAACTGGGCTATGCCCCGCATAGCCCTAAAACCAAGCGGGTACCATCTGTGTATTTCTAGTGTACCCATTCTCGTTATATTTTTTAGAAAGTGCTTGTTTATTCCGTTTATTTGATTATATTCTTAGTGTATAGACTAGGTATAGGCTAGGCTATATGCATTTACAACTAAAATAAATATACACTTCCCTTAGTGTATGTCCTTAGTGATAGCCCTCATGAAAATATTTTTGAAAAAAAATTTTGTAAATCCCCTTATTTATCGTATATTTACCCCTACATGCCGAATAAAAGAGCAAAACAACGCAAACATGATAAGAAGAAACGTCGAGAAGCTTCTAAACAGGTGAAGAGAAAGAAAAAACTGCTTCTTAGGAAGAAGAGGGGATATTAATGGGTGATATAGCTAACGCTCCAGGTAAAATAAGACAGGGGCAGAGAGATTTTACAGAAAAAGACTGGCGAGATGCTTGGGATTTAGAAAGAGGAGAGTGGAAAGAAGACTCTTGGTACCCAGGTAGGAACATCTCTAAGTTTGCAGACAAGCATTTAGGTGGTGGTGACTACCATATGCAGACTACTGGTGAAAGCCTTCCTGATGACTATAATCAGTTTTTAACTGACTCCAGTAGTGTTCTAGGAACTCAGATAAATAGCGGAATGGGAGAGAATTTTAGTGAAGAATTTCGCAATAATGAGTTAACTAGCATGAATAATGACTTCTATTCTAATACCAAATCATACCCAGGTGCAGAAGGAACAGGATTAATGAAGCATCTATACCCTGAAGAACAAGGTAATGTGTATGGTTTTAGTGAGGATATCAATGAATCTAACTATTTAGACCCTTATTCAGGTGACATAAAGTACGAAGGTACCAGGGATTCTGGTATTCTAGATGAATATGGTAACCCTGTTTCGGGTAGAGAAGGGCAAGTTCAAAGTGATGACTTAGAAACATCCAGATGGTATCCAGGCAAGGCTCTAGGTGCTATCGGAGATATGATAACAGGAAAGAGAAAATGGAGTAATCCTTTTGGAGTCAATGAGCTATTCGAAAATCAACAAGGCGAGTATTCCCAGTCTAATGAAGACCATATGCAGTATAAGCAAGACCATCCTTTCTATGGTCCATATGAACAAACTGAACAAGGTTATAGCGGTGGATTACTTGACTATGAGGGTCTTAGAGCCGATATGACAAATAGAATGCAGGAATTAAAAGAAAATAAACTAAACGTCCCTAAAGTAGAGGATTACGTTTCAGAGGCAGGATATTAATATGATAGGAATAATAAAGAAATTACTCTCGAGTCCAGGTGGAAAGAAGGCTGCGGCTAATTTATACAAGCAAATGAAAGCCCAAATGAGAGGAAAAGGAGCTAATCGACTTACTGCAGACCAAACCTCTGCAATGAGAGATGCAGCTAGGAGAGAACAAATGGCGGCTAAAATAAATGAAAGAGCCATGAGGCAGGAGTTTAAAAGACATGGAGGCTCTATGCAACAAGATTTAGGTGAATCTATGCGTTCTTTGCGTAGAGAATTTAGCAAAACTCATCCAGGTACTCCTAAAGGTATTAGAGAAAGAGCAATAAACTCTTTCCCAGGAATAAAAACTAGGAGATAATATATGGCATTTTGGGATGAACTACTAAATACAATCAAAAAACCGAAGCAAGTAGATGCTACTAATATGCTCCATAATAAAGCAAATGAAAGCTATGTTAATCCTAGAGAGTTCTTTGTAGATGGAAAAACTCCTACAAAAGACAGATTAGTCGATGAAGCAGATGCTTGGGGTAAATTCTATCAAACAGAGCAAGATTCGGATAAAATGGCAACATTTGATGAGAATGTAGAGGCATACGATTCTACTGACCCGTCAAAAATAACAGAGCATACTCAGCACATGGTAAATAATTTAGATGTATTAGGTGATGTTTTTGGTAATGATAAGTTTGATGGAAAAGGTATAGACATAGACAAGCTTTCTGAATCTGTTTATCAAACAGGATTACATGAAAGTAGAGGTGGACAAGAAGTATTCCAAAGAGGTGGAGGCCCTGGTAGAGGTTATTATCAAGTAGAACCTAATACTGCTAGAAATATACTATCCAGTTTTACAAGAATGGGTCCAAAAGCCATTACTACTATAAATAATATTTTAGGAACTAACTTTAAAAATAGACAAGAAGCTTCTGGAATGTCTGATAAAGACATGGAAAAGCTGTTATTAGACGCTAGGGGTGGAACTTTATTTGCAGGAGCTAAATATTTACAAGCCTCTTCTGCATCTAAAGATGACTATTTCTTAAAATAAGATGGGATGCACTGTTCCAATATTTCTTGCATTAATGATTATAGCTGGTATTACTGTTCTTATAATCAATATAGATAAATAATGTATACAATTACAATTAAACATAAGGACATAGGAGCTAAGACCTATGAAATTTACACAAAAGAAGAAGCAGACAGGGAAGGACTTGAATATAGTCATTGGAGGGATGCACGAGAAGGACAGTGGGCATTATCTGACGATGGTTTCGTATCAAAGGTTATTAAGAGAAAGTCGTATAAAGGAACTAATAAAATCGATAATGTCTACCTCAGATTTGCATGGGGATACACTTTCTATAATCCTGGAGGAGGAGGAGTAAAAGAATTGAATGTAAAGGGGAGAAAATCCAATACAACAATGTCAGGGAAAAGACCAATCGAGGTCAAAGCTAAGCAGGAGAAAATGAAGAATCTAGCTATGGTATATGCTCAAACTATGAATACAGACGAGACTATAGCTAAAGTATGTGGCGAAGTAACTACAAACGAAAATAAAAGAGTTAAGCGTTATATGAAAACGGAGGTATTTAAAGGTATGGTAAGAGAGGAATTAAGTAAGTTATTGTCAGACCACGGAATGACAGAAAACTATACTCTTGAGTTATTGCAAAAAGCTATAAAGAAATGCGAAGACAAGGGTGATACTACTAATCTTATGAGAGCTGTAGAAAATCTTCAGGATATGCATGGAATGAAAGATAAGCATCTTGTTAAAACTACTGATACAATAGAAGCCACTTCTACTACTAAGCTTATAGATGAGCTCAGAGAAGAAGAGCAAAGACTAATGGCTCAAAGAACGACTATAAAAGAAGAAGATTAGAATGTCAGCAATTCTGCAAAGGATGATGGCACCTGGTTTTAAGCTGCTTAGAGAGCTTATAAAAGGTCATGGCCCTAAAAAAGGAGTTCAGCTTTTTAAAGAAAGAATCATGCAGTCGACTCCAAGTTATGCTAGAAAGTCTGTAGGGAAGGAACTCTTAAATCCCAAGGCTTATAAAAGGTATAAAAAAACTGCGGATAAAAAAAACAATATTGATAGTGAATGGTTTCAAAGCGAGTTAGCTGGTTCGCATAGAGCGATACGTAATCTGCAAGACCAAAAAAAGACGGTTTTAAGTTTAAAAAGGACATTGTCAAGAAATCTAAACAGAAGACCGAAACAAGATAGAGTTATTTATAAGGAAGAAATTGAAGCACTGAGAAAAAAGATAAATTCGTTAAATACAAGAATAGGCCATCACAAAAACATGAGAAAGAACACTGAAAGAGATTTAGACGTTTTTAATCAAAAACCTTTGAATTACAAGGAATACATTAACTCGGTAAAAAATACCATAGATAATACACCTATAAATGTACATTATAACCCTATAAATCGAATAATGAAACCTAAAGAGTATAGTGGATGGGCAGGACGATATACTCCTGGTAACAGAGGATTAGGAAAGATAGATTTAAAACCTGAAGAGCTTGGTCTTGAAATAGCAGGTAGAAACATATTTCATAAATATGGCAACACTGCAGCTCATGAATTAAAGCATGCAGTTCAATTTAACCTGAGAAAAAAGGGAGCTAAATATGCTCAGCATTTCGATAGGCACGATAAATGGGCTACTAAGCATTTTAAAAAGAATTGGAAAGAAGACTTAAAAAAAGACCCTTGGTATGGATATCAAGTTACTGATGTCCCTATTGAATTGAGCGCTAGAGCAACTGAACTAAGAACTTTACCAGCTGAAATGTTGAAAGATATAATTGCAAACCCAAAATCGTATCAATTTATAGATGAAGTAGAGGATATTGCACGATTTACTGGATATGGAAAAAACTTTAGTAAATATTTAAAAGGTGTTTGGGGTCTAGCTCCTGTAGCAGTAGGCCCACAATTAATGAATGAATAATGGATTACGAAGCTAAACATGAAGAGTTAAGAGCTCTTCAAAAGTTACGGAATAACATGGCGTTGTTTGGAAGGCACTGCTTCCCGACTGCCCTCCGTAAACAAACACCCCCGTTCCATCACGAGGTGTATTCTTCCTTAGCTGACGACGAAACAAAGAGAGTGTTAATAGCTGCCCCTAGAGGAACGGCTAAGAGCACTGTTACTACTCTCATTTATCCGTTATGGAGATTGGCTTTTAAAAGAAGTGATGAAGACTTATTCATAGTTATCATCTCAGAGTCCCAAGCTCAGTCAATAAACTTCCTATCTAGAATAAAGTATCACTTGACCCATAGCGATAACTTTAGGAAGACATTTGGAGACATGGGTCCTAATACTGCTGCTAGGTGGACTCATACTGATATAGTCCTTGCAAATGGAACTAGAATGATAGCTGTTGGTACAGGACAAAGAGTTAGGGGATTTATCGAAGGTGACACTCGTCCTAACCTTATTATTGTAGACGACTTTGAGTCAGAGCTAAATGCATTTACTCCTGAAGCTAGAGCTAAGAATAGAAAATGGATGACAGAAGCAGTTATCCCTTCCTTATCTGATGAAGGTAAGATATGTATGATAGGTACCGTAATATCCGAAGATTGCTTTTTGTATTGGGCAAAAGAATCTTCAACCTGGAAAACTTTATGGTTTTCTATATGGGATGATAATCAGAAGAGCATATGGCCAGAAAGGTTTCCTAAGAGTAGGATATTAGCAATAAAGAAAGAATTTGAATCTGTAGGAAACTTAAATGGATTTTTCCAGGAGTACATGAATATAGCTCAGTCTCCTGACAATGCTCCTTTTAAACCTGAGTGGATTAAACTGCATCATTATGACTTTGAAAGAATTAATGGGCAAAACTGTATGACAAGGATGGTGGATGATGAAAAGAAAATTATACCAGTTGATGTATACTGTGGGGTCGACCCTGCTAGTTCCCTTTCTGCTAGGGCTGATTTTTTTGTTGTGGCTACAATTGGTGTTGATAATGACAACAACAAGTATATTATCGATATTTACAGAAACAGAATATCGCCTGCGGAACAACCAGGAATACTAATAGATACTTATAAAAAGTACAGACCTCGAAGAATGAAAGTCGAGACAGTAGGATATCAAGAAGCTTTAAGAGTAGCTGTTAGGGAATTAATGAGAGAAGAGAATTTATATATACCAGGGTTAGAATCTGGTGTTAAACCGAGAAACTCTAAAAGTGAAAGGCTATTGTCTTTAGTTCCTATGTTTGCTAGGAAACTATTTCGCTTTAGACCAGAAGATTTAGACGCTCAACAAGAGTTTCTTTCATACCCAAAAGGCAAGCATGATGATGTAATGGATGCAGTGTGGACTGCACTTGATGGGCATAAGCCTTGTAGGGCTAAAAACTTTGACCCAGACATGGAAGAAAAGAATACAATTAAAAAAGTGTTGGATTGGATGACAATGTAATGTATATTAGGGATAAAAATTATGGCGTATAACGACAAAAATACAAAACCTGCTCACAGTGAACGAGATTTTGTCAATGAAACAATAGATATTTATACTCGCTATTCCAAGAAAAGGGATACTTGGGCTCAAGAAGCTAAAGAAGATAGAGAGTTTAGATTAGGTAAGCAATGGACTACTGAACAAGTTGAAACACTTGAATCAAGAGGCCAAGCTGCAATTGTAGTTAATAGGATACATCCTGCTGTAGAAACAGCAAAAGCTATGATAACAGCTAATAGACCTTCTTTTAGATGTTCTCCCAGAGAAGACTCAGATAAAAAAGTAGCGAATGTGATGAGTGCTTTACTTTCTTATGTGTATGACATCTCAGACGGAAGAAGCATTATAAGAAAGGTGGTTGACGATTACTATGTAATGGGAGTAGGTTATATGCAGGTGTATCAAGACCCTATGAAAGATATGGGCAAAGGCGAAGTCTGTTTACATGATATCGACCCGCTTGATGTATATGTTGACCCAAATAGTCAACACAAGTTTTTTGATGATGCAGAAAATATAATAATCTCTAGATTATTTACTAAAGACCAAGCAAAGAAATTATATCCTATGTATAAAAAGGATATTGATGATTCTAATAGCGAGCAAGATTGGAATGCTCCTCATACTGGTAGGAATTTTGATGGAACAGTCCATTTTCCAGAAGATGTTGGAACTTTAGACAACACAAACTATGTTAGGGGTTATGAAAGGTACTATAAGAAGCATGTCCCTGAGTTTAGAGTATTTGAAAGTTTCAGTGGAAAAGAAGATGTTCTGAATGATAAGGATTATGAAGAGTACACGAAGAGACCTGCTTGGATAATACAGGGTAATATTTTAACAGATGAAAATCAAGCTGTTGAGCTTATAAAGCAAATGCAACAGCAAGAAGAGATGAGGCAAATGCAAGAGTCTATGCAGACAGAGGCTCAAATGAAGCAAGCTGGATTACCTCCTAGCGCAGTAGTTCCAGACCCTGCCCCTGTTAAATTAGATGTTCAAGAGGTGACTTTTGCAGATTTAATAGAAAAGAAAATTATTGAAGTAGTTCAAGTTCTTATGTGTAGGATTCATCAATGTGTTATAATTGGTGATAAATTGTTATATAAAAGGATTTTACCTTTAGAAAACTATCCTGTAGTTCCTTTTATTAACATCCATACAAGAACTCCTTATCCAGTTAGTGATGTTAGGCTGGTAAAAGGAATGCAAGAATATATAAATAAAACAAGGTCATTGATTATAGCTCATGCAACAACAAGTACTAATACTAAAATACTGGTCCCAGAAGGGAGTGTTGATATGGCTGAATTTGAGCAGAAATGGGCTCAGCCAGGTGTTGCTATACCATATGACCCAACTGATGGGCCGCCTGTAGCTGTGCAACCATCGCCATTACCTAATGAGTTATATCAAAATGAGCAGTCTGCTAAAAATGATATCGACCATCAATTAGGTATATATGAGATGATGCAAGGAAACACATCAGCAGCACCTCAGACATATAAAGCCACTATTAGTTTAGATGAATTTGGCCAAAGAAAAATTAAATCTAAATTAGCAGATATAGAAGCAGCTTTAACAAGAGTAGGTCAAGTTGCTATACCTTTAATACAGGAGCTTTATAATACTAGGAAAATATTTAGAATTGTTAATCCAAATAATTCTTTAAGTGAATACGCAGTAAATCAAAGATTATATGATGATAAGACTGGTGAAGTGCAGGTTATAAACGATATAACAATAGGAAAATATGATGTAGTCTGTGTAGCAGGGTCAACCTTACCTACAAATAGATATGCAGAATTAGAGTTCTATAAAGATGCATTCCAATTAGGTCTTATAGATAGACAGGAAGTTCTTAAGAAAACTGAAGTATTTGATGCTGAAGGAGTACAACAAAGAATGGACACTATCGCTAAGCTTCAAGGGGCTCTACAACAGTCTCAAGAAGAAATCAAAAAACTTAAAGGCGACTTGCAAACCAGAGACAGAGAGTCTATCAACTTGCGCAAAAAGGCTGAAATTGAGAAATTCAAAGCAGACCTTGACAAGATTGGTAACAAGTCTTCAGCTGCAAGCTCTTTATACGAGAAACGTCTGGATGATATCCTTGCTGGTGTTAAGAGCAAGATTTCAGACGACATGAAAGATGACAAAAAACCAGCTTCAACCTCTTCTAAAAAGAAGAAGCAAGCTAAAAAATAACAGGAGATAGAATGAACCAAAATAACACAGATACCTCTCAAGACCAGGCTAATCCGTTATTCGACGATTCAGTATTCAATGAAACCGTTGTTTCGGAACCAGGTGAGAGTTCTAATGAAAGTCAAACAATAACTCCTTCCGATGCGTTTACACAGCCATCTGGAGAAGAGGCCCCTTTAGAGGCACCCTCACAACAAGAAACTCAACCGTTAGAAGCTAAGAATGACGACAAGAGATACCAGTATTGGCAATCTCAGACTGCTAAAAAAGATAACGAAATTCGTGAAATGCGAGCTCAGTTAAATCAAATTCAGCAGAACGTCCAAGCTCAAACACAGCAAGGCCCTCAGCAAGCTACGGCTCCTGAACAGCCAGTTGAAGAGTTTCCACCCCCTCCAGGAAAGCCTGAAAGACCTCGAACCTTCAATAGGCAAGAAGCCTATGAAGATGCTAGCAGTGATTCCGCTAGATACCTAGATGAGATGGATGAATGGCGAGATACTATGGATGAATATAATAGTTTAAAATCTCAATACGACTCAGCTTTAGTACAAGAAAAATACCAGAAAATGGAAGAACAACAACAGCAAGCTTCTAGAGTTCAAGATGCTCAGCGAAAACAAGCTGACCAAATTGCACAAGTTAGCGAATTTGTTCAAGGTAATTATGGTATGAGTCAAGATGAGACACAGGACTTTATTCAAACTATGTCAGACCCTTCCTCTATAACTGTAGATAATCTTGTAAAGTTATACAGACTGGAGAAAGGTGGAGCAAACACTACTTCCGCTCCCCCTCAAGCCCAGCCTAGTTCTACATTCCAACAAACTCAGAGAGCTCAGCAGGTTCCGCAACCTATGGGAGTGCAACCTACGGCAAATACTGACGCTAGTGGAAATAGTGGGGATAAGATTATGGACAGTATAATTAACGATTATAATAATAACAATCCATGGAAGTAGGAAGGAAATAAATAATGGCTGAATCAAGTCAGGTAGTTTATAGTCCTTCGAATCAGAACTCGGTACAAGGAGTATCGATTGACAATACAAGACGTATGTTTAATTTTGGGGAAAGAGTTGCAGAACTCGCTCCTCAGCAATCTCCTTTTTTCGTGTATCTGGCGAAGGTCGCAAAGAAAGCCACCGATGACCCTATCTTTAAGTTTTTAGAGCAAAGGCATCAATGGCAAAGAAGAAACATTCAGTTAGCAGGATATAATGGAACAGAAGGTTCAAATCTAACTGGTTCAACAGCGGCAATTGGTGATGCTGCTGGTATGACTAGTGGTGGAGACCTCTCAGTATCTTGCTTTGTAGATGATTATGGAAACATAACTGATACAGCAAAACCATGTAAATTCTTGGTTGGAGGGTTAACTTTTCAGTTAGCAGCTAATGATGGAAATATTCACACATTCCAGATTGCTGAAGGTGCTGTTGAGCAAACTACAGCCGACCCAGGAACTTCAGGTTTTAACCATGGAGCTAACTCTACGAGAATAGCTGGTGAAAGTATAAAGTACTTAGGTGCTATTGATGGCGGAACAGCTTTAGTATCAGGTGATACTTTTGTTGGTAGCGTTGCTATCGGTACTGGAGCCAAAGGTATGGTTATGGGTAGTGCATGGAGTGAAGGAACTGAGGCTCCTCAAGGTTGGGAAGACAAGCTATATGATAGAGAAGGATATTGTCAGATATTTAAAACTGCAATTAATCTTTTCTCTGGTACAGCTTTAGCTACTCGATACAGAGGAATCAATAATGAATTCCAAAGAGTATGGCAAGAAAAACTAATGGAACATAAGATGGACATTGAGCAAGCAATGATGTTTGGTCAAGGTAAAGTAACATCTTCAGGTTCTCCAGCAATGGAAACTGCAGGTTCTACTAGATATTCTTGGGGTATTCTGCCTTACACATATCAGTATGGTAAGATTTATAACTTATCATATGCGTCATCTGGTTATGATGCTTTCTTAGATGCAATGGAAGATTATTTTGCACCAGAAAGTGGTAACTCAGGTAACAAACTAGTATTAGCTTCAAGAAAAGTTATTAGCTACCTAAATAAATTAGGTGCTGGTTCTTTCTTGAACAATTCGGTAGGCTCTTCGCAGTATCGACTAGACATAGCTAATGTTCCAGGTGCTTTTGGGCATAATGTGACAGTTGTAAATACTATATTTGGTAATTTACACTTTGTTGCTGAGCCACTATTAAGAGGCGCTTACGAAGATTACTGTGTATGTGTTGATATGAAGAATGTGTCATATCGTCCACTTGTGGGGAATGGTATTAGTCGAGATACCTATATAGAAACTAATATTCAAGGCAACGCAGTTGATGGTCGTCAAGACCAAATTATCACTGAGGCTGGCTTGGAAATTAGTCTTCCTGAAACTCACGCAATCCTTAAGTTCTCTTAAGTAGGAGGTAGATAATGGCTGACCAAAATCTTAGTACTTGGACAGAATCTCTTTATAAAGGGACAAGAGTCTATACTTCTGAACTTTCTGCTGTTGCAGCAGGAACCGACCATATTGCAAGTGCAGTAATTACTAACCCTGGATTTTCTGGGAGAAAAGTATTAATCGGTTTCAACACAGTTATTGACTTTGCTAGTGTTACTACTAAAGTTACTATTGAAACAACTGTAGATGGTTCTATCTGGACTGATGTTGCCGTTGTATTTGCAGACGGTAATTTTCACTCAGGAGGAGCAGGAGCAGCAGGTACAACTACCTGGGCTGTTGTTGACTTAAGTGATTACGGTGACTTAAAGGCTTGGAGAATAAACTTCAACGGAACAGAGGCAGCGAACTTGTCGACTGCTGGAAAATGCAAATTCCTTTGGGTAGGTGCTAGTTCTGATGATAGTAGTGCTCTAAGTATAGGTGGCGTAGGAGCAGACCCATCATAAAGTGGTAAATAATCGTAGGGGGGTTTCGGCTCCCCTACATTACTTTGGAGAATAATGGCTTTAACAGGATATACACAACCGAAAAGATTTGAACCAGGCAGACCTGGTAGGATTCATTTTGTAAATGAAAGCAATCATTTTGTATGTACTCAAAGATGGGTAGATGCTGACCCAGGTTCAACGGCAATATTAGGAAACGGGTCTACATCAACAACTACAGACGATTTGTATGTTGAAGCAGATAGATTGTATTTATTAGACCATCCTATAGCTTACATAAAAGCACATGCTACAGAAGCAGCTCATGGAGCAGCTACATCTGCTTTTTATGATTTAAGGGTAACTGTTATAATAGGGACTATGGATGAAAAATTAGCTGGTACTGGTTGGACCAAAGTTACAGACAAAGACTGTTGGGCTAGAATTATATATCTAGACGAAGCTGACCATATGGATGGAAATTTTGATTACGTACAAGTTAAAAGCGTCGGTGATGGTAGCGGTGTTATAGCTTATGAATATAATTATTAAACAATAAGGAGAAGTGAAATGGCAAACATGGATGAAAAGATACCTGTTTTTGGAGCTGGAATGAGAAATACTGGCGCTGGAGCAAAAGGTAGTAAATCAAAACTGATGGGAAAAAGAGGTGACTCTGGTGGTAAGGGTAGACCAATAGGCGGTGGAGGAATTACACCAATTAAAAACCCTGGAGCAGGAATACCTATAAATAATCCCCCAAAACCTAAAAAGCCTTAAGGAGATAGATAATGAGTGATTTAACACTAACTCGTGCAGGTACGGTACAAAAAATAGGAAGAAGTGGGAATATGAATCCTGTTTCTGAATTTGGTCAAGCTGGCTCTGTTTACACAGTAGCTAGTTCTGATGCTATTATTGCACCAACTGGAGCAGTATTTGTTGCTATTACTATGGTAACAGATTGCACTTTTGACGCAACAGGTGGATTAATTGCCGAAGACGCTAATAAATATATCAATACAGAGACAGCTGCACATGATTTAGCTGCTGCTTCTGAAACAGATGTATTAGGCTCTGGAGGTCAGGTTGTAGATTCTGTTTCGTTTCCAGCAGGTATGACAGTACATGGAAGATGGACTGAGATAGATATAGATACTGGTTCTTGCATAGCGTATATAGGATAAATGAAGCTAGGCTTAGGAAATAGCACTGGGAAAGGGACTCTTTCTCAGCCAGGTATAGTTAATGATAGTTTAGAAGCATATCTAAAATACAATGGGGGCCTTCCTCAAGAATTAAGCGAAGGCTCTCTATCTTTAGATGGCTCTAATGACTATTTTGGAGGCACGGCTACAGTAGCTGGTGCAACAAAGCTTACTATAACTTGCTGGTTAAAGCATTACGATACTGATACAATTAATATATTATCTAAAGGGAATTATAACGATAATGCTGCAGGATTTCATCTTAAGTTAGATGGCAATAGAATATCTTTTTCAGTAAGACAGCAGTTTGAATACTGGGATAACCAAGTTGAAACTTTTAATGAATGGAATCATATAGCAATAGTTTGGGATTCAGATGCTGGAACTACTAAGTTATATGTAAATGGAACATACCAACATGTAGGTAGTACTGGCGGAACTTATGCAGCTGTTCAATCAGAAGCTGCTGCGCTATTAATAGGTAGAAATACTGCCTCAGGTAGCACTTATGGTAAGGCTAATATAGCTAATGTAGGTATATGGGTAGATAAAGCATCTACTGAAGCAGAAATAAAATCTATAATGCATAAAAACTATTCTACCTTATCGTCAACTGAATCTACAAGTTTACATAGATGGTGGGGTTTAGACAGCTCATACACTGTTGTTGACCCTTCTCCAGCTGTAAAAACAGCAGACTCTGTATCTGGTTCTGTTGCAACACTTTATAATGGAGCTTCTATAGACTCATTCGATTCTCCTAAGAAATGGAGAGGAATTGATAGCTCTGGTAACAATCATCATTCTGAACTATATACAGGTAGAGCATTAGAATTTGACGGGGTTACTGATTATTTAACTGGCCCAGCCGATACTGTTCTTCCTACAGATTTATCAAAAGATTTTACTGTCGCTGTATGGTTTAAGGTTGATACTGCAGCCGATGCTATAATTTGGGGAATAAAACAGAATAATGAAAATAGAGTAGGCTTGTGTATTGCTGATGATGGTGAAATAGCACAAGCTCATTATGACGATAGAGATGGTCAGTCTGATTATATTAGAAGCGCTACAGCAGTTGGTACGATAAAGCCAAATAAATGGTATAGAGCTGTATGTGTTTGGACAGGCATAGGTGCTACTACAGCTGGAGATACTGGAGCAGGAGTGCGTAGTCTTATTTCTCATCAAAAATTTTATATAAACGGAGTTACGCCTACTGTAACCGACCAATCTGTATATGGTAGCGAGCTTGGGCCTACTCAAGAATACTTGACTATAGGAGCTGTAGGTGAAACAGTAGAGCATTGGTTTTCAGGAAAGATGTCTGATTTTCAAATATGGGATTACGCTTGGACAGCTGAAGATGCAGCTTTTGATTATGCAAATCCTGAAAAAACTGTCTTAAATAGAGGTGGTACATCTTTAACAGAGTCTAATCTAAAACTCTGGTACCCAATGAACAATGGATATAGAGGGCTTCAATCATGTGTTTTTGATGCTTCAAATACAGGATTAAATGATGTTAGTGTAACTAATGGAGATTTTTCTGATACCACGTCTATAGACTCATCTTCGAGTGCATTAACAGGGTGGACAAATGGCTCTACTCATAATTCTACAAATAAGTTTACTATAGCAGATGGAAAATGTACTGTTATATCAGATGGCACAGCCACAGCTATAACTCAAGAGATTCTTACTATAGGAGTAGCTTATAAATATAGTATTGAAATAACAGAGGCTACTTCTGGAGCTATAAAACTTTCACATGGAAGTGTTTATTTTGCTTCAAGCCTAAATTCTGTAGGGACTTATACTGGGTATTTTACAGCATCTGATGCTACTTTTGGGATTACAAGAAATGGGGCTTGTAATATAACATTTGACAATGTATCTCTTGAAACTGTTAATAATAAACATCATGCAACAACTGTATTTTATGGTGATGAGTTGATAGCTAATGGAGGATTTGAGACTAATGTAAGTGGATGGACAGATATTAATGGAAGCTTAGCTTCTGGCCCTACTCATAATACAAGTCATGCTAAAGTAGGAGCTGAATCTTTATCATTTGTAGCTAATGCTTATGAAGAAGGGGTATTGGCTTCATTTACCACTGTTACAGGTAGGACTTATAAAGTTGATTTTTGGGCAAAGCCTTTAAATAGTGAAACTAAAATAAGATTAGTTTTAAGAGAAGGGGATGGCTCTGGTTTTATATCAACTGAAGATTTAACGTTATCAAGTTATTCTACTGCTACAGGAACTGTAGGCTCAGGTAATTGGTATAACATTACAAAAACATTTACAGAAAGTGGAGGCGGCTCTAGTTGCGAAATTAGAATTGCTAGCGCATCTGATGACGCAGATGGAACATTCGCTATCGATGAAGTATCTATCAAGGAAGAAGGCATAGCTTCAGGTTGGACAGATGCAGACCAGCAAACTGATATACCACAAACAGCATTGCAATCTTATAATCAGTTAGCTTTTGCAAGAGGAGACGATTCTCTTTCCAATTCATTTGGTATGAAAAAAACAGATACAGGCTCTAACACATTTATGGGTTTAACAGAAGGAAGTTTATCAGCGTGGGTTTTTATAAATAAAAAAGAAAGTTGCACTTTATGGCAGATGAATATCCAAGGCTCTAGCAGTACTGACTATCTAAGGTCTTATTATGCAGATAGTACTGGAAGAATTGATATAGTTCAAGAAAAAGGTAACGTAGCTCAGTTTAGTTACAGTGTAGACTTAGATAGTATTTGGCCTGACCATACATTTTTAAAACAATGGATACATTTTGTTTGGAGTAATGACAATACAACTGCAGTTCCTAAAATATATATTAATGGCGAAGACCAGGCTCTTCTTGAGGCAGTTAATACTGATAAATCAGGATGGTCAGATTTTACAAATGATGGCAACACTAATGACTTTTCTGTTATGGGAGGTGGTTGGGGTAATGTTCTTAGTGGTGGTATGACTGAGATATCTTGCTGGAATAAACAATTAACACAAGCAGAAGTAAATGAATTATATAATGATGGAAAAGCAGCAGATGCCTTAACTCATTCAGCTTCAGGTAATTTAAAGGGATATTGGAGAAATGACGGTGTAGGAAGATACTGGACAAGCCTTTCTTCTCCAGGAACAAATACACTAGCTTTACAAAATGCTGGAGAAGCTGAACTTATAACCCAACAAGCAGGAGAAGATACTTCAAGAGATTGTCAAGGCTTCTTGTTAAATAAAAGAAGAGAGACTGCTTCTTTAAATCTTTATGACGACCAATCAGAATTCATAGCTCAAGGACCATTGGTCAAAAGTGGTCATCCTTTAACTATAGCAGAATTTGAGAACTTTACTGTTTCTATGTGGGTAAAAATAGAGGGTAAAGATAGGGTTAATCAACCTTTAATAAATATTATACAATCTAATGCTAATCATTTTACTGCATCTTATCATTCAGATGAAGATATACGCTTTAGTTATGAGACAAATAGCACTCTTGTAAGATACCAAACAAATACAGCAAATTTATTTACAGTAGGTCAATGGACTCATGTAGCTTTTGTATGTAAAATATCTGAAAGCACTGACACAGACAGGGTTAAAATATATATTGATGGAAAATTTAGAACATCTACAGTCGCTCAATCAGGAACAACATCAAGTCCAGCCAATGACCATAGTATGTGGATTGGTTGTGAAAAAACAAAAGGAACAAAATTAAGTGGCCTAATAGATGATGTAGCAATTTATTCTAAAACACTAACAGATGGCTTAACAAGTCCTTCTGATGGAGATGTAGCAAAGGGTGAGATAAGTAGAAATTACAAGGCAGGAAAAAGGAGTCACAAATAATGGCAAATTATGAAATGTATTTTAGTTTTCCTAAAACAGTATGGGAAACTGCTATACCAACAAAAATAAAAGATAAGCTAAAGATAATCGAATCTATAGCTGATAATGGAACTATAACTTATAAGTCATCTCCTACATGGCATGAAGCAGTATTTGATGGTAAGCTCGGTGCTCCTAGATATTCATTTAACTGGGAAGACTCAGAAGCATCGAATGACGAGAAATTTTGCATCATAAAGGGCGAATTTTCAATGAAGGAAGGGGAAGTATCAGCTTTAGTAGGTTTAGGGGCTAGCAAGGCTTATCCTAACTTTAGCTTATTAACTAAAACAGAAGCACAGACTTTAGCAAGTAGTGCTATATTTATGGGAGAATAAAATGTCTGAGAAAAAACCAATAAAAGTTGTATATTCGGCTACCATAGGAAACCCTTATCATGGGATTTCAAAGAGTAGTAGGAGAAAACATAATATGAAAAAAGGTAAAAAATAGTAAATGGCAGCAAAATTATCAGAAAGAATACAAGATTTAATAGGATTTGACTATGCTAGTAATAGTATTAATACAGAAAATGAAGCTTTAGAAGTAGCTTGTGCAGAAGTAATTGATACCCTTCCAGAAGAGCTATTGCTTAAATATGCTGTTGCCCCTACAGATTTAATATCAGGCGCTCCTACTATGGATATAAGAGGGAAAAGGATTTTAAGAGTATCTAGGATTGAAGGTAGTAATGATGACGCTATATTTATACACAGGCCTTGTGAAAAATTAACTATTGATGAGTATCTATATAATACCCAGGATGCAAATAGTATTTATTTACCAACAAGCCACTCTCCTGTATATACAGAAGACCCCGAGTCAGCAGTAGCTACATTAAAGGTTTTTCCAGCAATAACAGGTAGTAGTGCAGATACTGTGAATACCGCTAAAGTATGGTATATTACGTATCCTTATGGAGATTTTGACGGAAATATTGCATTAGATGGACTTCCAAATGAAGTAGAGCATGCAGTAGCATTAAAAACAGCTTCGTATATATTAGACACTATGATGAGCGATAAGATTCAAGATGACGAAGATGAAGAAATGCTTAGAATGCTTCAAGCTCAAAAACAGAATTTAGATGCAACTTATCAAATAGAGATGGGTAGGTTGTCAGGTGAAAAGGGTGAACAGTAATGAATAGAGTAGAAATTATAGAATTAGTTCAACAACATCATCCTCATATGGGAGAAGTTGAGATTTTAAAGCTTATTAATAGAGCTTTAGATGATTTTACTATGGAAACTGGAATTTTAAGAGAGTATGTAGATATTCAAAATACTGTAGCTGGTCAAAGATATTATACGGTTGATAAATGTATTAGCATAATAAATGTATGGATAGATGATGTTCTTATTCCAAGAATGGCTTCAATCAATGCAGCTATGTTTATAGATGATGATGAGCATGTTAATGCAGACAATACTCTTGCTACTCCTTCTAAAACCAGTAATGAGAGATACTGGTATCCTATTCAAGATGATGGAGAAATAAAAATAGGTCTTATAGAAAGAAGTACCGAATCTGTAAAAAGAGACGATAAGGTTAGTAATTATCAATCTATTTCAGAGACTGGATTGCAAATAAGAGTTTATATGATGCGCAGAGCTGTTCACTTAGCTACAGGCTCTGGTTCAGGAACCACGTTTACCCCTGAGATTAATTCAGTTTTTCACCAAGCTTTAGTTTCAAAAGCTATAGGAGAAGGTTATAAAGACCCTAGGAATCAAAAATTTGATGCAGTTCAGTTTTTTGTAGGCGAGTATGAAGACTATATTAAGCAAGCTAAAAAAGTAGCTAAAAGAAATGCAATAACAACAGGGGTTGTAGTACCTCACACATTTTAATGGAATTAGATAAAAAAATAGAAGATTTACAAAGACAGAGGATTCAAGCAGAGACTTTAGCAATAAAGTTGCAAGGCGCTATTGAGATACTTATGCAATTAAAAGAAGAAGAGGAAAAAGATAGTGTCAAAAAAAAGTAAAGACTTTGATATAGATAAATATAGAGAGCATATCGTTACGAGTTTAACGGTATTAAAGGCAGATGTTCGAAATATAAAAGAAACTTTAGTAGACCAAAGAAGTCTATTGAGAGAGCAAAATGGTAGAGTTAGAAAGAATGAAAAATCTATCGCTCGCATATTTGGTATAGGGGGCACTGTTATGACCGTATTTAGCGGTATAATTGCCTGGTTATTTAATAAATAGGAGAATACATGAAAGTACTACTATCGAAACTGTTGAAAATGGTATTTACACCTAAAATGAAAAAGCAAATGTTTATAGCTTTAGGTGACCATTTAGTAGCATCAACTAAAAACAAGTTAGATGATAAGATATGGGCGACCGTAAAAAGCAAGATATAAGATTTGTAATGCCTAGTGATGTTTCGCCACATGCAAGTGAGCCTTTGCTTACTATATGTGGCGATTTAGTATGTTCCCCTGAAAGAAAAGAAATGGTTTCTAAAGTAGGCATAGTAGGAACCAAGTCTTTTAAACAGAAGCCAGAAAAATGTCCGTGCTGTAGTAGCGACGTTATCATGGGGGTAGAAGTATTAGGAGCCTATCCAGGCACCTTATTCTGGCAGTGTATGAAATGTGATGAAAGGTATTTAAAGTTTAGCAAATCTATAACTAATAAGTTTTTGCTAGAAGTTAAAGATACTTACACTGTTCCTGAGGACTGGGGTTACCTTCCTCGGAATGAATTTAGCTAGAGGTAAAAATGAAAAGAAGAGGTGCTATAAAACGTGCTATTGTCACACCAGACAAGCACTTTCCGCTAGCAGATTATGCAGCAATAAAAGTAGTCTGTAAAGCAATAGAGTTAATAAAGCCTAATATATACATTGATTTAGGCGATACAGGAGAATGGGAGATGTTTAGCTCTCATTATTGGAAAGACAGGGAAAAACCACCATTAGAGGTGCTTATTCCTATGCTTGATAAAGAAGTAGAAAAAGTAAATGAAGGCATGGATATTATTGATGCCTCTTTGGATAAAGCAAAATGTAAGCAAAGACACTTTATTCAAGGTAATCATGAAGTATGGTTAGATAAGTTTGTTACTAAGCATCCGTATCTATCTCAGTATGAAACTAAAAAAGCGTTAAAGCTTAAAGAAAGAAAGTATAAGTACTGGGAATACATATCTCATAAGAAGCTGAAGATAGGAAAGTTAAATTTTACTCACGGAGATTACGTGCCTATTCATCATGCTAAAAAGCATTTATCTGCTTATAAAGAGAATATAATGTATGGACACACACATGATTTACAGAGATTTACTGATACTGGATTAGGTGGAACTCAAAGCGCCTGGAGTATGGGATGTTTAAAAGATATGAGTTCTGATAAAAATAAATGGTTAAGAGGTAACCTACATAATTGGAATCATGCATTTGCTATTGTAGACTTTTTTAGCAATGGGGATTTCAAGGTAGAAGTAGTAGAGATTATAAACGGAAGAACTACTGTGTGGGGTAAATATATAGATGGGAACTAAAGATGAGCGAAGAACAGTTACAGAGTCAAGCAGAAGGTATCCTGGGGTATATAATGTACTTTGTACTTTCTGGTATAGCACTACTACTGGTAAAATCGACAATAGAGTCTTTAGTGGAGAGCATCAAAGTATTTATGGGAAAGGATTTAAATACAGACGATGTAGTGATACTAAATGGTCGACCTGCCAGAATAGTACGAGTGGGCATGTGGAAGACTACGTTCTTTGCTTATGATATAGGTATGGCTAATGGTGAACCTTATGTTAAAGGTGGAACTAAGATACAGATACAGAATGATAAGTTAAAAGACCAAATGATAGAGAAACCTCTACAAATGTTAGACTTAAGTAAATGGAAGGAAAAATGATAGTAAATAGAATATTAAAGAATCAGATTTTAAAGATAGTGAAAGAAGCTATTGGAATTAATGACAATAAATGGGAACTTAGAAAGATTCAGAATGATTTACGCTCTCAAAGTGCTAAAATATCAAGGCTAGAAGCTAGTAAGTGCAAATGTAAATGTAAGGAAAAAGATGGCTAGAGAAATACATGAGATAAAAAGCTTTAACACAGGTCTAGTATGTAACGCAGATAACAAAGATACTCCAGACGAGTCTGCAATTTTTTCATATGGTGTAGATGGAAATGCTCCAGGAGGTGTTATATCTGGAATACTTGATGATGGACTTGTTTCAGAAGGAGGCTCTGCTCTTTATTATGATACATCAATTACTTTAAATGCTGCTATATCTTCTACTGCAGCAACTTCTATAACTCTCCAAGATGGAGAGACTTCATTACTTTTAGAGGGATGGTATATACGAATAGGTTCTGAAATTATGAAAGTAGTAGGAAAACTTAGCGGAACTATTCTTCATGTTGATAGAGGCCAATTAGGGACTACAGCAGCTACTCATGCCGACGATGCATCTGTTTATGTTACTATAGTTCCAAGACTAATTCTTCCTATGCAAAGAAATGAAATTCATGAAGATTTATTAATTGCCGATGCATCTGAAAGAAGAGTTGATTTAGTTAAAAATTTTCAAAGCGATTCTTCAGGAGAAGCTTTAGGGGAAAGTATAAATGCCTCTGCTTCTTTTCCTTTTAATTATCCTTGGACAGGAGAGATAAACGTAGACACAGATAAGGATAATAATATCCTCTCATTTGGGAAAAATTCTCTTCCTGTATGGATAGGATACATATCTGGAAAAAGAATGTCTGGACAATGCGATGATTATTATATTTATGAAGCAAGATGCAAACCTCCACCTCCTTTAATGAGTTTAGCAGGTAATGTTTCGTTTAAAAGCGTCTTATTTGAAGCTCATGAAAGTGCAGCTGGAGCTTATACTGATATGACACAAATGGCCAACACAACAAAAGCTTTAGCAGTTTGCACAGCTCCAAGGCAATGGACAAATAAAAACAGTTTTTCATATGTATATAAAGAAGTGGAAGGACTAAGCGGAGGCGGTGATGTTACATCAGATTGGGTAGATGTTATGTCTAGAATATATGTAACCAATCCAGATACAATGCAAAGTTTTAAATCTAAAAATTTAGTATACGGGGGAGAAACATATATAGTTAGGAATCTTGCTAAATGTGTTTCCTGTAAAACTGCTATAAAGGTTTGGGTTTATGCAGAAAAACAAAGAACCTCCGCAGATGATTATAAGCTTGGAAAAGTATTTCTTATAAACATTCACGAGCTAAATGGGGTTAGCACTGGTGCAATAGATGTTACTTCAGGAGGAACTTTTGACAGGGTTGATGGATTTAAATTAATTATTGATAAAGTTGTTAATTTAGATTTTGCTACTGACCATACAAAAGGATACCCCTCTAGACCAGATTTTAGAGTTAGAGACCGAAATGATAATTTTCTTGCAGATTTTGACTGGGATTGGTTTAACGACGAATTTACAGTAAACTATCAAAATGAAGTTCAACCATCTCCAGGCTACGGCTATAGCTGGTGGGATAATACTGGTATTGGCGATATAATGGAGACTATTGATAATTCAGGTAATGGGAAATTATGGATACTTCTTTGCCCTATTAATTCGACAGAAAAGTTTGATAGTGATACAGACACTGCTAGTGGCACTGATTTTCTAGTAGCAGATAAGACTGAAAAAACATATCAACCTAATTGGACCTCTTTAATTGGTTCTCATCAAGGAGGCTATCAAAATCCAACTCCTGAAGAAACTTTTTATACTAATCTAAGTTTTAATGGAGCAAATGATTGGACTCAGTATGGGGGTGGCTCTATAGCTACAGCTAGTGGGAAATTAACAGTAACACCTGGTGGAGCAGCTAATAGAGGCGCTCAATTAGTTCATTCAAGTGTTACAGCAGGTATTGAAAGAACGACATATGAAAACGCTTGGAAGCATCCTTTTAATGTAAACCCAAGTTATACTAATTTTAAAGACTTAAATGGTGCTACATACACTGATGAAGATGCCAGTAATTTTGGAGACCCTGTAATTAGGGGCAGAATAGTGTATAGAAGGCAATATATCAAGCTAAGCTGTGCTAGTAGTACCATTACAGGTTTTAGAGCCTCAAATTGCGATTTTGGGACTGATACAGGTTCAAATGTAACTGTAGATTTAATCCCTGTAGACGGAGGAACAACTGGAACGGTAACAACAGAACCTAGATGGTTTTATTATGAGATAGTTCATCCAAAGCCAGGAATAACTGCAGGAAGTGACCCTGGAGGTAACGAAGATTATATTGACCCAAGCTGTACTACTCTTAATTTTGTAAGTACTAAGCTTCAAATAGCTCCTAGTAGCTCTACTTCTACTTTATGGCATATACATGAGATGGGTCCTAATATTTGTTTCGATAGCGAGGAGTCAACTTGGACTAAAGAAATAGGCAATCCTGATAAACATAGATTTTTATTTTGCTCTTATGAAGATGTTACTGGGACCTGGACAGGAGGAGCAGAGACAGATGTTTATTTAAATGATAAATCAATGCCTTTATATTTAATGCAAAGATATAGCGAAGAAAATAATCAAGGCACTCATGGACCGAATAATATGACTGTTCCTAGTAAACCTCATTCTTCTATAGGCGAATGGTGGGGATATGGGAAAAATGAACTGTTTATTTCATTTAACAAAAACCCTAAAGCTGGTAACAATCTAGTAGCTGGCACAGATACTGTTACTTGGGGAAAAGAAGCTGTTAAACTGTCTGTTCTTCAAAGGTCTGTCCCAAAAGCTGGAGGTTCTTCGTATACAGAGCCTTCGGTCAAGACAATTATTAAAGATATAGATGCATCAACAGCAACAGACCATAGAGCTCATTGCTTAGTAAATGGAGGAAGTTGGTGGTATCGTGACAATAGAGTTTATGAGCAACCTGGAAACAATGTTCTTAGTAATCAAGGTATGGAGATGATAACCCACACTCCTGGTCAATCAGATGGGGGTGACCCATCGACTTGGGTACGGTTTAAACCTAGGCCAAACAGCTTAATGGATGTAAGTGACCTTTATGGGGTTAATCATGTAGTTTCTTCTTTAATAACTATGAGCAATAATACTGTTAAAATCGTAGATGATATTGTGCATATAGAAAGGTCAAGAACAACATCTATTTTATCAGGATTAGGAATTAGAGAATATAATCTTAAGCATAGGTCTATTATGTGGGTATCTAGTGGAGGTATAGAAAACTATGGATGTAATTATGTACGGCAAAATTCTTTTGGCTACGGCATAAATACTACTACAGAATACACTAAATATGAAAATGCTAATTTAAGTACAATGGTTTATGATAAAGCTAATAGTCTTGTTAGGTTAATAAAAATACTCCCAATAAGTAGAAGAACTTCTGGAATAATGTCTACAAGTCGAAGCCATAATGCATTTCAAAGAAACTGTCTTTTTCCTAATGTAAATTGGAGTGGAAGAAATAATGAAACAGATTCGCATCCTGAGTATCATACATTTATAGAAAGCTATTCAGACCAGATTTGGAATATTGACGGAGGCTCTCAAATGGGAACTTTAATTAAAAATAGCACAACAGCTGAAAGAGGTGATACATATGCTGATTTGGTATCAGGAGGAGGAACTGCTGGTGTTGCAGGCTACAATAAAACAGATGCAGTAGACGCTAATTTTGTCATACAGAATGACAGTTTAGCGGATGCTCAATATAAAAGTCCTAAAAATGACACTGCTTGTGTTCAAATTCCTACTGAAACAGATGGAGATGAAGTGGATTCAATTGTTTTATCTACAATAAGTAATGCTGCTTTTACAGGAAGTCCAGCTGACCCTGACAATATAGTTCCTAATGGTCCTTATATGTTAGCCTTTTTTGGAGGCACTAATGGTAGTGGTGGAGTCACAGACTTCCATTCATTTAATAAATTAAAGTTTAACGGATATACTACTGGCTCTAATACTACTAGCGCAGGTAAACAAGTTTTAGGGATAGACCATTTCCCATCTCATCCTGCACCTTTTGCAGTCCCATCTGCATATGCAGGAACACCAGCTGTGTTATGTTTTCCAGGTATATACGAAATAGACGGTCAACATGGAACTGGTAATGCAATATATGATATGGCTGAAATAGATAGTGGCGACAACGATACCGCTGGTGCTAATATAAACTTTGGATGGCCAAGGCTTATAGAGATTTTAGAAAGCAGTGGCCCTACTACACATGATATAGCAGATGTTAATAGTGTAGCAGTTCCAAATGCAGGCTCAGACTATGTGAATACATCTTTTATAAATATACCTTGGATTTTATCTAAAGGGGAAGGAGGAGCTAGTGCTTCAAACTCTGGAGAAAACTTTAAATGGGGCATATATGGGTTTAGATATCCGGCATTAGGTACATTTTTTGAAAATACATCTAATGCTGATGGTACATGGAGCTATGCAAAAAGAGATAGATTTTTTAATATATCATTAGCTAATGCTAGCTCAGAAGCAGAGATAGATGATAATGACTACAATTGGACAATAGGGTCTCAAAATACATATGGTTATCTTAAAAATAGCTATGCTACTATAACAGGTTCTACTGAATTTGATTTTGAATTAACAGATTCAATAGAAGATGGCGATGACGCTTATACCCATTGGGATGAGCAAGCTATTCAAGATACAGATTTATATGGATGGGGAAAAAATCAAGGTACTGGAGCTGGAATAACTAGGGAATATAGACTTACTTTTGAATATGATGGGGTTCAAGAAAGCCCTTTATCTGGTGAAGTATATTCTATTGAGAATACTAGTACTACTATCCATTATAAAAGTGCAAAAATAACATTGACATTTAAAGCCTCAGAAGTGTCTAAAAGAGTTTCTGCAGTTTGTGTTTATAGAAAAAATAGAGAGGGAGGTTACTGGAATAGAGTGGTTAAACTTAAAACTACAGATGAAACTTTTGAGCCAGTTTACGTGACCGATTCTGTCGATGGGGCATCTTATTCAGGAGTTAAAACGACATTTACCGACACTTTTGCAAACGATAGTTATTATTCCCTTATAAATGGAGTTAGTAGTAACTTACATAATCTACAGCCTTCATATAGTTGCTCTGTAACTTATGGAGGTCATCTTTTTGTAGGAGATGTAAACTGGGCTCATTTAAACGATGATTTTAGTAGATTTATATTTAGGTCAAATGCTAATGCTTACAACACATTTTCTCAATCTACAGGTTCTATGATAAAACTGCCTTTTAAACCTATAGCATTAGCTAGTTTTGGGAACCGAATATATGCCTTTACTAGGAAAAATCTTATAAAATTAGAACCATCTAGACTTGTTGTAGAGGGTGTTTATGAAGGATTTGGATTGCTTAATAAGAACTCTATAGTTACCAATGATTATGGTATTTTCTGGGCAGATGATAGTCATATTTACCATTTAGATGGTAGTAATCCTAAAGTAATAAGTTATCCTATTGAAAAAGACTTATATTCAGGAGCGAAAAAAGGATGGAGAGATTTAGCTGATGTGAATCGAACAAAAGCTTATTACGACTTAGAAAATCAAGTTGTTATGTGGACTAAAACAGTGGCAAAAAGAACTTATACATTAAAGTATCACCTTTTAAAGAGCAGATGGGACTTGGAAGTGCCTACTTCTTTTTCAGATACAGAATATATAGTTGGAGGTAATCTGTTCCAAGGTCTGCTGGATAGCAAAACTTACTATGCTAAATCGCCTGACTCAGAAGGTAAGATAAGAGTTTATCAGAAAGGGAAAAAAGAAACTACTGGGAAGATTCAATATTGGACTAAAGAATTTACAATGGGCCATGATAATGTAGACAAGAGATTTATAAAATTAAAAATAACTGCAGATGGCACTGTCGATACTCCTGTTGTAGAGATAGATGGAGTGCCTGTTACTCTTGTTGCATCGGGAACTAATGAATGGAAAATAAATAAAAAAGGCAAAAGAATACAGTTAAAATGGGGTAGTTCAAGTTTTGAATCAGCTCAAATGAAAAACGCAAATGTTAGTATGTCTTCGATAGGTATAGTTTACAGAAGGACAAAAGTTAAATAATGGCACTTATACCTCCTTTAGTTTACTCAAAAGATTATAATATACAGGAATTAAACACTGTAGTAGCTAGAATCTATGAAGAGTTAAATAATGTTTTAGAGAAGACAGATGAAAATCCTCCTATCAAAGTTCTAGATATGGGAAATGAATATTATTTAGTTCATAAAAGTGATGAAGGCACCTTTGGAGTTAGTGCTCAAAAAGCTACAGGCGATAGATTCACAATACCATCAGTTAATGCAGATGGAGTCTACAAAGGATTAAAAGCTAATGTAATTACCTTAAAAGATTCCCCTAAAAGTCCTGGAGATATTGGATTTACTAATGGTACTGTAAAGACAAAAACATCTTCTACTACATCTTTTTCTATTACAGGAAGCGACTTAGAAATGACAGCTACTGCCAATGATTCAAGTCCTAGTATTAAATTAGGCTCAGGAACAGGAAATTATGTGCAATTTAAAGCACTTTATGCTGCTGGCACTGGAAATCTCCAAAAGGGATATATAAGTCTTTTATCAGGCTCATCTACTCCCCCTCTTAGCATTACTATAAACAATAAGACTGCTACTGAAATAACTGCAACAGGAGTAGAAATGAATAATAACGGAGGAACTAAAGCTGTAAGCGGACAGACTTATTTATTAACTCTATCTAATTGGTCTGCAGCAGCCTCTATGGCTGACACAAAGACATCTATTTTGTTTAATCAACATTATCATACAGGAGGAGTTGCAAATACTGAAAGAGACGCTGGAAAAATAACTGTAGGGACAGAGGGTAACTGGACTGGCACAGCTGGAACTCAGCATGCATTTATGTCTTTCTCTACTGTATATGACGGTACTCAAGTAGAGCATGTAAAGATATTTTCCAATTCCCAGGTATTTATAAAGGATAAAGTTGGGTTAATAGGAACTCCTTCTGGAGGTGGTTATCTGTACGTAGATTCAGGTGCTCTAAAGTACATAGGAAGCAGTGGGACAATAACAACATTAGGAGCTGCTTAAATAAATGTTTTGTTTTATAAAGAGATTTTGTTATATTAGACTGATGGAAAAGGTATAAAATATGGGTTGGAAACCATTTAAAAAGCTTGGAAAGGCACTAAAAAAAGGTGCTAGAAAGTTAAAATCTAATTTAAAAAAGCATGGACCTAGTATATTAAAAGGCCTTGCTACTGGCGCTTTATCTGCTATGCTTCCTGGCGTAGGAGGATTACTAGGTGGCGCAGGTGGAGGTATTTGGGGTAAAATAGGAGGAAGCTTAGCTAAAGGAGGCTTTAAATCTCTCGCTAAAGGTGGTTTAAAATCTATAGCTAAAGAACACTTTAAAAAGCAGTTACAAGGCAAGCTTAAAGGCGGTCTAAAAGGAATGCTAGGAAGTGCCTTACAAAAACAATTTGGAGGCGGAATGCCTCAAGGAATGCCTCAAGGAATGGGTGGTATGCAAGGAGGTATGAATCCAGGTATGCTACAAGCTATGATGGGAGGTATGGGTGGCATGGGTGCATTAGGTATGATGCAAGGAATGGGACAACAGCCTATGGCTCAAAATATGATGGCTCCTCAGGGAGCAGTAGAAGAATTTAATCCACTGATGGCAGTGGCTCAACAGGACCCAGCATCTCCATTAGGAATGGGGGAATTAGCTGGGCATCAATATCTATAGGAGATAAATATGGGATGGTTTGGAGAAGCATTAAGCGGTATAGGTAAAAATTGGTTTGGAGCCGAAGGGAGTCAAGCAGGCGCTGGAATGGGTGCTCTGATGAATTTTGGAGGTATGCTTGGAATGGCAGACCCTAATCAATATAGTAGAAAGTATTTAAACAATTTAAATTCCCAGCTAGACCCATTAAAGCAGTCTATGAATAAAATGGGTGATTTAGCAAAACAATATGAAGACCCAGATAGTCAATTTAACCAAGGGATGAGAGACCAAGTAAGAGGTCAGAACATAGATTATGCCTACGATATGAATGCTAGGAATAGAGCAGCTGCTTTAGGCACTGGATACGAAGGCTTAGGTAAACAGCAAGACGATGCTATGCTAACACAAGCTATTGGTTCAGGACTGAAAAATCTTACTCAGCAAAGAGGACAGCAAATGCAACAAGCTTCCAATCTTTATCAACAACAAGGAACTATGGCAAACGCATACTCTCAAGCAAAGCTGCAAAATAGGTTATTAGCAGGTCAACAAGCACAGTTACCTTATCAATATATGATGTCTCAAGGAATAGGGTTGCTTCAGAAATCACTATACGACCCTAGTGCAAAATAATGGCTAGAGATACATCAAAAGATATGCAGTATGCTTTAGAAGATTCAGGATTTGGGTCTTTATTAGATGCAGGGTTTCAAGGCTTTGGAGGAGACCCTTCTACAGAGCAAAAGCCTTCTTATATAAAGCATCTATTACCTGAGATGCCTGACATGAGCTTACCTACTCCTACAGAATTTGTAGAGATGGGAGATGATGCTGCTTATATAGCTCATCAAGCTAACTTTCAAGACTTGGAAGAAGGAGAAGGTCTTTTTGGTGCACTTGTTAATAGAAATGAAATGAAAAGAGGGTATGACGAATTTCAATCAGGTATTTTTAGAGAAGATGGAACATTAAAGCATATCAAAACAACTGATAAAAACTATGATGAGTTTTCTAAGTTTAATAAAGATTTTAACAGAGCTTATTATCATCAAAATGTAGATAAGGATAAATACCCTACTTATACAAGCTTTATAAATGACTATTTATCAGGAATAGGTGGAGGTATGGAACAGGGTAATTTTGAGCTGTACTGGGAAGATGATGGTACTTCAGGATATAGTGCTGACAAACAATATATGCCTGTTATTAAATGGGGAGATAGTGCAAGTGAAATGATGAATGCATACATGATAGCAGATTATCAATCATTAAAGCCAGAACAATGGGCTGAAAAATATGCACCAAATTCAAAGGACGCTCAAAAAACTTATGATAATTTTGGAGACTCTGACTTATATAAGTACTTAGATAAGTATCTAGGCCATGTTATAAAGGGAGATACATATACTGAATTATCTGGAATTGATAAAATAACTGGAGATTACAAAGATTATGAATACGAAGAATAGAAAAGGAGATAAATAATGCCACAAGGAATGCCTACATTGCAAGATATAGATTGGCAAGGTGTAGCTCAACATAAAGAGCAAATGAAATTAAAAAGAGAACAAGAGTGGATGCAGGAATTTGAAGCTCAAATGAGAGCTCATGCTACATCTGTAAATCCTAGGTTATCTTGGGATGGAACTGATTTAAAATTTTCAGCACCTACAACAAAACAGTATGGTGATGCTGAACTATGGAATATGTATGAATCTGCAGCTAAAAGCAGAGGAATTAAACCTGATGTTAAGTATTTTGACCAACAGTTAAAGCCTTATTACAAACAATTATCAGACGAGGCTTTTAAAAAGCAATTAGGTGCTTTGAGGATACAGAATGTTCCAACAAAAGCATTTCATAGGCTTTTTAAAGATGACCCTGTATACAAAGATTTCTTTACTCATAATATGCAAGGCGAGACTGATGAAACTGCTATACAAATGCTATCTACTCTAACCCCTACAGAAGAAGGTGAAGGTCTTTGGAAAAAGGTAACAGATAATCCTTTTCAAGCAGGAGTAGGTGGTGCTATGGCTGTAGGAGCCTCTAAAGCTCTTTATGATAAAGCGAAAGCGATGGCTGAAAAATCAAAAAAAGGCAGGGGAGGAGCTCTTTCAAGAGGTATGAGAAATTGGGGTCCTGCTGCAGCTTCATTTGCCGTATCTCCCTTAGCTAGAAAATTAGGAGCCACAGAGAGAGAAGCTGAGATAGCGCAAGGAATTACTAACGTAGGTGTTGGAGGCTACTATGGAAGAAGAGGTTACCAGGCCTCTAGAGGCAATATGTTGAGAAGAAGCTTATCAGGAAAGCACCTAACTACTAAAGAGCTGACTAAGCATGCTAAAGAGTTAGGTATAAACAAAAAAGATTTAAAGAAGACTAAAGCAGCTCTTCAAAAGCAGATAAAAAGTAAAGTAAAAACACTAGGTTATAATCAGACTGTTAAGAAACTGGGAAGTGGTACAGTTAGTAGTGCTTGGAAAAGTTTTTTAAGAAAAGCAGGGGCTAAACAGATAGCAGGAAGTGCTATGCCTGGCTGGGGAAATGCAGCTATGTTAGCCTTAACAGTAAGTGATGTAATATCCTTAGGGAAGACGCTTTTTGGAGGAGAAGAGGAATCTTCAAATCAAGGCAATCCATATGTACCTGGCTCAACTGTTACTAATCAACAAATAGTTCCTAAGTCATGGAAGTAAGTTGGATTTTGGTAAGATAGTTAAATATCCTACAGAACCTACTCCTATGATGAAGAAATATGAGAATAGGTACATGGATAAATCAGAACAAGACTTAGAGTTTAGGAGATGCTTAAAGAACAGATGCTATGTATACGACTGGGAAGATGGATTTATCCAATTTGTACCAAATCCTGACTGCTTATTTATAAGAACTTTGTTTTTCGAAAAAAATAGTGAGGAAAAGTTTAAAGATATCTTTAAATTAGCCAAAGCTATCGGGGCTAAAGAAGTACAGTTTATAACAAGAAGAAATCCAAAGGCTTGGATTAGATTGCTTAAAAAGCATTATCCTGAGCATAATCCAGAGCTTTGGGGTTATCATTTAAATGTAACTACGGAGTTTTAATGCTAGACTATAAAGAACTATCAATCAATCCTTACCACTTAAATAGAAATTTCAGCGTAGCTAATGCTCCTGGACATAATGACAAGGTATATGGGAGTATATTTGATTTAGGAGCAGACTATTCACAGACATGGACTACTTCTAAAACACCTCATCCTGACTCTCCTGAAGGGCAAAGAAGAGCCGAGGAAGAAGCAGAGAGAGAACGGGCAAGATTAGAAAAAGAGAATAAAGAAAAGATTATGAATAACTCTGTATTAGGAGATGAAAATTTAAGAATTACACCTATAGAAGGTGAAGGTGGGGAGATTATAGACCATCGGCAAGCTCCTATGCCTCAAGATAGTATTAATGTTATTAACGCTATTCCAGAGATAGAAGACATAAAAAGACAGAAAGGAAGTATTTGGGACTTCGATAATTAAATGGCTATAAATCCATATGGAGTAGTTAAGCAAATTGAAGAGCAGGTTGCTCAAGAAGGGCAACAACAACAGCAATTCTCCCCATCTCTTGATGAAAATCAAACTAGACAATTAATAGAAGGCTTTAAAGCTAATCCTAACAGTTTTTCAGAGCAATCTAAGGCTCAATTAGAGCAGCATGCTAGTTATCATCAAATTCCTTTTTATCCAGGCGATTTTAATTTTGGAGAAGCTATTATGCAATTCGGTAAAGGATTTGCTAGTGGCTTTACTACCTTAGAGACTGGAGACCATCCTGATAATGAATATGAAAATATAGCTAGGAGCCTTGGTCATTTAGTTGGGTTTGCCCCTGGAATAATGGCAACTCCATTAAAAATGCTAGGATTAGCAGGAACAGCAGCTAGAGTAGCTAAGGTTAAGTCTGTTCCTCTATGGTTAGCTGGTAAAGCTACTAAAAAAGCTAAAAAAATAGTAGGACCTGCTATAGAACAAGCTGCAAAGGGTAGGGCAGGAGCCACTCAAACTGCTGCTCAGTTTCTTACAAGAGGCCCTGTAAAACACATAGCTGAAGGTGCATTTAATTTAGGTCTTGCTAGTGGTATATCTGCTTGGCAAGGAGGAGTAGATGCTATAATGTCAAGTGCTGGTCATGGAGCAGTATTTGGTGGTGTTTTTAGAGGTTTAGGTAATGTTGTTCAAACAGGAGATAAAGCCGCAGATAAAACAATAAGAGCTATTGCAGGTTCTGTTTTTCAAGGATTACCATCTACAATGAGAGGGGCTACTTCAGCAGAACAGGTTTATGAGTACTTATTAGGTGCCTATTTTGGCTCTCATGAGGTTCCTTGGCATAAGCATAGAGCAGGTAGATTCATGAGAGATATGCAGAAAGAATCTGTAAATAATGCCGAACTTGAATTTACAAGAGACCCAAATTTAATGGGCAAGAGGTACGCAAAAGAAGAGCAAGTCGTTAAAGATGAGATTGATAACCAAATAGGTAAAGTTATGGACCCTCAGCTTAGAAGAGCTAGAGGGCACTTCTTATTAATGGAATTAAAGAGGCTTGGGGTTGATTTAACAGGGAAAATTACAAAAGAAGGTGATGTTACTAAAGAAGGTTGGGAGCTTTTAAATGAAATCAATAAAGGAAATCTAGATAAAGCTCAAGAAACAATGCCTGAGCTAGAACACTCTCCTGAGGGAACTAAAGTAGACCCTGCAGAAACAAGAATAGTGCAAAAAGTTAGACAATTAGACTTAGATATTGCAAAGAATGAACGAAAATTAAGTATATTAGAGAAAAATCTAGAGACTGAAAAGAAAAAAGGTGACACTATAGTTACTGAATATGCTTCTGATGAGATTCCTAAAATAAAGGATAATATACTTACTCTACAAAAAGAACGGATAAAGATACTAGATGCGGCTAAAAGTGTTAGTGAGGTACTAGGAGAGCAAATAGAGTTAGACTTTGAGTCTGAACCTAATTCTTCAGGCTCTAGTAATAGAATAGTGGGGTGGAGAGCTCAACAATTTGCAGAGAAACATCTTAGAAAGATATGGGATTTACCTGAGTTTGAATCAGATATTAAAGCAGACTTAAAAACATTAACAGCAAATGAAGTAGCAGGTATATTTCAAAAGCATATAAGCAGAGGAAAAGAGCCTAATACAGAAGCGTTAATGGAAGAGTTAAATTCTAGGTATAAAACAGGGTTTAAGGACGAAATAAAGGGTGAGATAAGGCAATGGCTAACTAAACTAAATCATGGCCAAAAACAGCGATTTTTAAGAATAGTTTACGACCCATTAAAAACAGAAGAAGATGTAGAAACTGGTGGATTAAGAACTATACAAGAGGAAAAAATTGAAATATCAGATATGCCAGAGTCAGGACAGACTGCTGGTGGTAATAGAAAAATCTCTATAGAGCCTCCTAAGGTAATAGAGGAGATATACTATAAAGACGGAGGGAAGCCAGAGACGGTAGGTAAGGGTAAAAACAAAAGAGTAGTCTCCCCTATATTTACATTTAATGATATCTCTGTAAAAGACGAAGCTACTGGCTCTTATAAGGACATGAAACTATCTAGGTTAAGAGAAACAGATAAAAATTCATACGAAAAGATTATTAGAGAAGTTACTAAATCGATGGAAAAGAAAAAGTTCTATCTATTTGGAGGTAGAGGTGATGCAGATAAGCTTATTTTTGTTAAATATCATCCTCACACAAAGAAGCATAAGTTAAGAGATACTTTAAATAAAGTTATGAAAGGTAAGAAAGATATATTTAACTACTCTAGAGATATGTTTATAGAACAAAATCCTGATATATCAAGACCAAAAGCAATGGCTATGCATAGAAGGGCATTTACATCTAATGTTTTATATGATTTAGGTATGAATGGATTAGAGTATACTCCTAAAAATTTAGAGAAAATTTGGCATGATAATGGCTTTCTAGCTAATTCATTAGCTTTTAATAAGAGAGCTCAAATTATGTTTACCCCTTCATGGTCAGGTAGTCCTGAAGCAGCTATATCTTATTTTGGAAAGAAAGGGTTGAATGACAAGAATTTCTTAGGTAAAAAAGGCCAGGAAAAGAATAAGCTTAGATATATTTTAATAGATGACCTAGGAGACCTTCCTGAGGGATTGCATCCAGAAAAACTAACTAACTATGACGCTACTTTTTATGGTGAGATTATGGATGGTGCTATTATAGGGACTAATAGAGCAGTTGATTATAATAATATTGATGGGGGACATGTAAAATCAGGTCAAAATAAAGCATTTATAGTATCCCCTCATGCAGAAAATGGAGCTTTATTAGGTAAGTTTATGTTTCATAATGCTGGAGATAAACTTTCTGCAGCTATGGAAAAAGCAGGGATTCATTATATAATACCAAAATCTGCAGCTAAACAATTGGGATTAAGAGAGATTACGAAGATAAAATTAGGCAGAACTAAATTAAATTTAGAAGATGCCTCTATATATGATTTAGACCCTTCTCATATTAAATATAATTATACAGTTAAAAATACAGAGAGTATGATTACTCACTTATCTAGAATCCCAAAACAATGGTTTAGTGCTTTAAACTCTAGAGTTCCTACAAAACCAGTCCCTACAGATATTATAGAAGATATATTTAACGAAACTATATATAAGAAATATAAAGGTGATGAAAAATGGAATGCTAAGTTAAAGGACTACATGGAGAATCCTGAGTCTAAAAAGGAAGCAGAACTGTTAAATAATATTGAAAAGATTGGTATTAATGATTTGCTTGAAGTAATTAACTCTAATGAAGGTACAGCGTTTGCTGATGGAGCATATCAAAAATTACTAAGACTAAATAAAGAAATTGCTTATGAAAATGCTAAAGAAGATGGTATAAGAGCTGAAGATTTAAATGAATATATTACTGAAATAGAAGATTTTAATACTGTAACTGATAGACTTATAAGGGAAAGTATACCATTAGCTAAAGGGAAGGACAGAAAAGGCTCTGTTTTATTTGCTCATAAATGGGTTAGACCATATAGAATACAGGTAATGAGAAATTATATAATATCCCAAATTACTAAACCTAAAATAGGTAATTCGGGTGCAGCTAGAATGAGGCCTTATGACTTAGCTATGCAAGTTGATTTCGATAACTATAATAAGAATTTAAAGTTACTCAATAAGAGAGACGATATATTTTTCCTAGATACAGACTACAGAGCGATGAAGATAAATACGCACCTTAATTTAAAAGAAAAGACTTTAGGTGAAGTATGGGATGCTTATGAAGCTGGTAAGTATAAAGGAATGGAGAAAGAAATTCAAGAAGTGTTTAGAGCTATGGTTATTAGGGTTCCTATGGATTCAATATCTGGAGCTCACGCACTTAATTTTATGGGATTTACAGGAAGATATGGACATGGAGTACTAGTTCATCCTAGAAGCATGAGAGCACTAGGTGGTGCTGACCTTGATGGTGATGAGGCTTTTATTTATTTTGGTGGAAGAGATGGGGCTGGTGCAGGTAGTGGAATGAAAAAATCTTGGAAAGACGTATTTGAATCTAATAAAAACGAGTTTGTTAGTTATGTAGGTAACAAGCCTGTTAAATTCAAATGGAATCCAGAGACAAAGAAAAAAGATATACCTGTTTACGAGTATAAGAATAAAGATGAATATGATAAATTGTCTAAAAAAGATAAGGAAAAATACTCTGAATACATACCTGACCCTAAAAAAACAGCTGTAAGTCATCCTGAAGGCAAGTATAAAGATAAATCTATGGCATGGCTTTTAACTCAAAATGAAAATGCTGAGTCTAGAATGATGTCAGAAGAGAAAGTTTTAATGTATTCACCTTCTGTAAGAAGAGAAGTGTCAGAAAGAACAGTTGAAGGTCGCAACCTGCTAGGAGGAGTAGCGACTATGACTAAGACTATGAAAAATGCTCACGACATAATGTCTAATGTAGGTGAGGAAGCTATAGTATTTGAGAGACAGAAAAATAAAAAAAAGGAAGTATATGAAGTCTTAATAAAACCTAGGCAAGAAAAAGAGTGGTTAGATTACGCTAGGAGACTATCAACATCTATGGTTGCTTTTTCTGCAGACCCTATGGACTCAGCAGGATTAAAACCTTTATCTAAGTATATGAGGGAATTGTATGATGCTTATTTTAAAATAGACGGCATAAGAAGGATAAAAGCTGATGGTTCTGTAGGGGAATGGAAGCCTATGGATAATAACTATTTTTATACAAAATTTAGGCCATTTAGCAAGACGCATGGATTCCTTCAAAGTGAATCAGACCAAGTTTGGAAGCTTAGAAAAGGTATTGTAAAGCATTTTGGAGAGTTAAATAATGCTATGTTCAGTAAAAATTGGCAAATGAATAGAGCTCATAGTGAGCAAGAGATTCGAGATAAGTTAGAATTTTTAGGAGATTACACTAATAATGAGTCTGACTATACAAATATACTAGCTAAACAAGCTCGACTGTTAAAAGGAACAGATAGGTGGAGCGATAATATCTTAAATAAGATTGATATAAAAGAGCTAACTTCTCTTTATCAAACGATGAACAAGCTCGCTAAGCAATTTAAAATGCAGTATGGTAGTGGGTGGGTAGAAAAGGTTTGGGGGAGAGGTACTTTTACTATAACTCAAAATCAATTTGTAGATATGGTTCTAAATCCTAAATGGAAAGCTTATGAGGATGGAGATAGAGCAGCTAATGTTCAAAAAGGAGAAGTTGAAGGCAGACGATTTGGAAGAGAGGCTGTTGCTAACTACTATTTTGAAGAATTTGTAAAAGATTTAAACTATATACCTGAAGCATTTAGAAGAAAATGGCAGACTAAATATGGTAATATGAAAAATAAAGAGAGAAAAAAGGATACAGCTCTCATTGATTTTAAAAGAGCAGTAAAAGAAGGAAAGTTTACTCAACAGGAAAGAGTTGAAATGATGGAGGATATCTTAAAGGAAACAGAAGATTATATCGTAACTAACGACATTCATGATATGGTTTCTTTAAAGCTAATGTCTAACCATATTACAAAACATAGAGATGTTTTAACAGATGATATTATCTCTGAGTTACACTCAAAAGCTCAAGAGCTGAAAGATAAAAGCTATTTAAATGCAAAAGAAAGGAATGATTTATCTAGACATTTTGAAGAGGAAAATTATTTAAATAAAGATGTCGAAGAAGGTGGTCAATTCATTAAGGATAAACAGATAGAGAGAGGTGAAAGAAGAGCTGAAGAAGAGGGTTCTGCTAAAATGGACCAAGCATCAATAGATGCAGAGATAAAAGCATTTAAAAAAGGTCGGTCTGTTCAAGAACAAAGATTATTTGATTATTTTATGTTAGGGTCTTATAACAGAGCTAGAAGAGACAAGAAAACCTTTGTAAAAGAGGAGATGAGAAAAAGAAAGGAGACAAAGCGAGATGCAAACACTATAAGAAGGTATGAAACTATGTGGTATAATACTTCTGGTGCAAGAACATCTATGGTAAAATTAGGGTTCTCATCTACTGCAATACCTTCTCAATCTATAAAAGCATTTTTAAAAGAGTATATGAACTTAACCACTAAAACCTTTAAAGCTTCAGAGAAGAAAAGTCAATTAAAGCTTACAAAAGAGCAGTGGGAAACAGCTCAAAAATTAGATGAAATGAAAGTGGAATATGAAAAATCTGAAGTCCCTTTTATTGAGAAGCCTGTTCCAAAAGAAATATCTGAATCTTATGTAGGAGATATGGATACCTATGAAGGTTTAGTAGAAGGCAAGCTACCTAAAGACCAAGCAAAAGTAATTACAGAATTAGCTGAAAATATACACTATATGCATAACAAAGAGGGTTTAAACTTAAACCATATAACTGCATCTATAATGGGTAAGCCTCTAAATGAGATGGATAAACAAGATTATATTGCTTTAAATGAGTTCTTGAAAGATATAAGAAAAGGCTCTATATGGCAAAGACTATTTAATGAAGATTCTCCAGATATGAAGGCAAGATACTGGACGTTATTTCCTAAAGCAGTAAATAAAGAAATGATGAAATATGATGTCCTTTGGCTTAAAAAAGAAGGTTGGTTTAAAAGGAAGGGTAAAGAAGTGTTCGGTACTGTCGCAAAGCCTACTTGGTGGTTAGAGGGAATGCAAGATTGGATTAGTCGTATGGGTGAAAAAGCTATTGATTTAGGGGACAGGTTAAAGTCTAAGACATCATTTAAATTGGCTCCTTTTGTTGAGAATACAGTTAATGGTGAATTATTACGTCAATTTGCTATTAGGTCTATGGAGAGAGATTTAAAATATAAAGTATTGACAGAAAAAAGCTCTGGAAAAAGCTTAGGACAAAGACAGACTCAATCTAGCGAATATGAAGTTAGATATAATGAAATGGCTAAAAACCCTGAAGTCCAGGATGCTTTAAAGAAGACATATAGTGTCACTTTTTTACAAGATGGAAAACCTGTTAGGAAAAAACTTACAGGAGAAGAAATAAAGACTCATATCATGAAAGTCTATAAAAGCATGAATAAAGAAATTTTTGAGATTATTGGTGGAAAAAAAGGTGCTATGGGTAGATATCATTTAAAAGATAAGAAGGATAAGTTAAAATTTCATAACAATGATATCGAAGAGCCTATGCTAGATTGGAGATTATTTATTAAAGATATGACATCTTTGTATAAACAAGGTAAAGACATCCCTACTAGTTATGGAATAGATGGCCTTAGGCAAGTGGCTCGTTCTATGATGATAGATTTAAAGCTTCAGGAAGTTGCAGATATTAAAAATAAATTAAGAAGCTTATCTAAAAAGGGAGCTAAGAATTTTACAGAAGAAGAGAAGACATTTGTTCGCTACTCAGCTACAAATATAAAGAGATTGGGTGAAATGGTTAAGCGTATGTCAGAAAATAAGATAGCGAAAACAGGAGTATATGATTTTGGTACCTATTTTCCTCATATGTTTCATAGCAAGGCGGCAGCAAGAGAGTCTATTAATAGGCAATTAGAGGCAATAGAAAAAAGCGATTTAAGTGAAGAAGGTAAACAGCTTGAACGAAAAAAGATAATGATGAAATTGCACAATCTAACAGGCGACTGGATGGATGTTAACTCTAACGAAATGTGGGATAAGTATGATAAAATAGCTCAAGAGATTATAGAGGGAAGAGAAAATAAAAAAGAGGTAATAAAGTGGACTGAGCTAAACAATATGTCCCCTAATATGAAATCTAGAACATCTCATCTTCCTGGCTGGTCTATTGACCATGGCTCTTATGAAATATATGCTACAAATATTGCTAACACATACTTTAATCAGTTAAGTCAGATATTTACCAGAGGAATGATAAATGAATTTTCAAAAAGAGGAAAGAAAAAGGGTTGGGATAAAGTAAGGTTTGGTGATGGCAGTAAAATGACATTACTTCAAAAGTGGGAGAATTACTTAAAACTATATGCTCAAGATGCTATGGGTAATCCATCTGTTATCCCTGACTATGTATATAATGACCCAGGTATGAAAGTTTCAGCTACTCCATATGGATGGTGGGCTGACAATAGGGTTAAAAAACGAATGCAAAAAATCAAAAATATGATTGTTAAGGACCCTACAAAATATGAAAATCTAAATGAGCTAATGAATGAAATACCATATTCTACATTAAATAGAATATCTAATCTTGAAGCAAAGTTTGAACTAGCGTCTCTCTTAGCTCATCCAAAATCAGCCGTAGGTAACGTATTTGGAGGAAGTCTTCATACTTTGCAGAGTGCTGGTTATCAAAATTGGAAACAAGGAACAGACATAAAATGGCTACAGAGGATAAATCCTGAATGGAAATCTAAAGACGATATACAAAAGTTTATTATAAAACACGGAGTTATCCCTGACTTTATGATGCACGAATGGGGATTAAACCCCGAAGTTATAAAGCGTGGTAAAACTGAATTTATGACGGATGTCGTTAAACAGATGAAAGAGGGCCAGATAGATGCAAAAACATTTAAAAGTTTAACTGAAAAACATGAGTTAAGTAAAAGCATGATGAATATAGCTTCTCAATTCATGTCTAAACCAGAGATGATGCTTAGAAGACATGCTTTTATGGCTCACTATGTCCAGGCTTGGAAGAGATTTGATGGAGCTATAGACAATATAAACCATCCTTTCTTAATAGAACAGGCAAAAGCAGGTGTAAAAGCTACTCAATTCCTTTATTCTGCACCTTTCAGACCAGCATTTGCGAGAACAGCTCTTGGCAAAATTATGACTCGTTTCCAACTATGGCAATGGAATGCAGCAAGATTTAGAAATGATGTTAGAAAAGAAGCTGCTATCTTTGGATTACAAGAAGGTACTCCAGCATTTGAAAAATTCAAAAGAACGCTTCAGTTAGACATGTTTGTCTTTGCACTAGCTAACGTGTTTATGTATTCTATTTTTGAAACAGCATTACCAGCACCTTGGAATTGGCTACAAGATTCAGCTGATTGGGTATTTGGTGATGAAAAGGAAAGAGAAAGAACATTTATGGGTACATGGCCTGCAAATATAGCTCCTTTACAGCTAGTAACTCCTCCTATAGCTAGACTTCCTGTAGCTGGATTAGATTCATTTATAGCTAATGATTGGGAGAGGTTTTCAAACTACCATATATACACAATGTTTCCATTTGGAAGGGTAATAAAAGATGTTTCCCCTTGGGCTAAAAACAATCTAATGGAGAATCCAATGATGGCTATTGATAAGTTCTCAGGATTCCCAATGTATGGTATAAGCAGAATGGCTAAAGATTTAAAGAAAGAGGGAGTCTATAAGCCGTAATTTGACCGAGCGGTTCCACAAAATTTATTTTTCTTCGTCTTTATCTAGCTCTTCCCTATGCTCTTCAAGTTTACCTTTTATAAACTTTTCAAAGCTTTCTTTCTTATCTAAATGTTCTGCTAAATACATAACAAGATTTTCTAATCCTATCATAAAAGTATTTAACTTTTGAGTTTCCATATACACATTAGATAAATTGATTTCTATATTTCTAACGCCTTCTTCTAGGCTTTTTTTGGTTTTTTTTGTTTTTGCCACGTGGTCTCCCTGTTGGTTTTCTATATCCATATATAGTGTTATTTATTCTTCTGACTAATCCCCAAAGGATTCTTAATTCTTCTTTATTACTCATCCTAACCTCTATTGCACCAATGTTTAGTGCCTGTTTTTTTCTCAAACAAAACCCAACCTAATTCTGTATCAGCCCAATGTACTTCTTTTGACTTACAGTATTTACATCCTTGAGGTCTAATTTTAGAGCCAAATTTCTTACTTTTTGTGTACATTTAAATTTTTCTCCATCTTTTTAATTGCTATTTCTCTGTCTTTATATATCTTATTTAATCGACGTTCTAATAGTAATCGAGGATTTAAGGGGGGTTTTTTCTTAGGTAGGTGTTCCCCCCTATTGATAATAGATTGTAGCTTATTCACCTCTTTTTCGAGTTCGGAATTGTATTCCCAAACCTCTTTTACATGGTTTTCTGCTTTTATTCTTTGTTTATGCTCAAAAGCATACTCTTCTTCAAGAGTTAATTTACATGGTGTCTTCGAGATTTTCTTCATCTTTTACCTTATGTAATTTGTAAAACATACTTTGCACGCCCCATCTGGCATTAAATGCCCATAGTTCTAGTGTATGTTTTTTACCATTAACCTTAAACTCAGCTACCCAACCTGGCTTAATAGTTGCAAAGCTACCATTTTTAGTATCTGCACCTCTCCATTTACCAGTTTCTGGGTCAGGTTTATAAGCTTTAGTATCTTTTTTTGCGAACCCTTTTGATATTATTTGTTTCATAGAACCTCCTTATCCAAGCTTCTGATACACCTTCGCTGACGAAACCAAGGTCTATCTTACCATACTTCTTCTGTACGTAATTTCTTAGATTTTTTTCTGCTATTTCTGCTTTTGTTTTCTGAGCTTGGCTCATTTTCCTTGACGACATTCTTTTTACCTTTCTGAGAGAACCTCCCAGATATATCTTGTCAATTCTCTGCATACCCGCAGGTATTACATTGATAATGACAATCTTGTACATATACTAATTGTCCACATGCAAAACAATTTCTAGTTTCTATCATAGGACTTAGAATTTAATACTTCTGAGCATATATAGCAAGTACAAAAGTTAGGTTTTAAAGGACAGAAAGGATGAGATATGAAAGGGAGAATACCCTATAAATCTCTATGTACCGCCCCACCAGTGCTCACACAGTAGGATTCCTAACTTTTATAAGGTGGTTATCATGCACCCTGTACTTGCTAATCTATAGAAAAGCTTTTTTCTCATTCTATGGTAGTGCTTGCAAATAATTTACGATGCAAGTTCCTGGAATAAACTTAGTGTAACTTCTCAGGACTGCCATAGCTCTAGCTACATACTTTTCTAATTTAATTGGGAAGTATCTTTTCGACGAGATATTCTTCTAATAGTTCAATTTAGATATAATCAGTTAACTTAACTTTACCATTAGTCTAGCATTACTTCCCAAATCTTCGGGCAGAGTAAAGAGAGTGTGTCACGAGGAGTGTGACGGCTGACTCTGCCCTAATTTATAGTAAGGTTTAATAGCAAAGCAGAGGTTAATTACCTAGGACCCCTGAACCGTACTATCTTGACCGATACGGAGCTTCATTATTTAACGTGTACCGCTCCCGTCGTACCTTACTAATTATTTAAAACATTTCTGATTTCGCTAACTTCCTTAGGACATATTTTACAACATCTTCAGGTAATTTACTAAGACTTTTTAACAATTCTTCATAATCTTTATGAGTCAATGGACCCTTCCTAGTATTACATCGACCACATACTATGTGAAGGTTCTTAATAATGCTACCACCACCCATACTAAGAGGGATGATATGGTCACAAGCCATATTGCTGACAACCAAAGTCTCATTGCAATATACGCACGGTCTCCCATAAGATTTATAAAGTAACTGTCTAAGCTCTGTAAGCGATACTTTAAATTCGACTTCATATTCTCTACTCCTTCTTTTTAAAGACGATTTTAATGTCGAAGATTTCTTCATCATTCTATGGTAAATCTTTTTAGAATGATTCTTATGTATTGGAAGGAGCTTTTTCATATAAAGCCCCTCCCAATTCACTTGCTGTTTTCTCCTATTTCTTTTCGATTTGGTATTCTGCATGTTTCCCATTTGGATTAAGGTTAACTATATCATAAGCTTTTCCTTTGTATCCATTCCTTAATGTGTGTATTATTGCACCTAATCTCATTGTATGGTAGCTTCGATAAGCTTCCATTGGAGTCAACTTAAGTCCACTAAGCAGATGCCTCAGGACCCGTTTCGTCTTTGATTCTCTTGACATAATCACCTCGTCTTTTAGTTAAGTTAATACCTATGTCTATTTTCCATATTAGTACAGATAGTTGATAACCTATACCAACTTCATTGTCATGCCTTACAACTGCAAATCCAATTAGATGGAAAAATCTAATTAAAAAACAGTTATCATCTCTTAAGATGAATACTAGTGAGCCTTCTTTCATTATGTCCTCCTTAATCTAAATGAAGGTTGCCAAACAAGCTCTGTGTCAAACAATTCACCATCAGTATTCTTATACATACCGACTTTCTTTGTATCTTCATTTGCTTGTCCGTTTAACCCAATTACTTTACGACTGGCATTCTCTATTGCTCCTGAACCTTTACCTGCATACAGGTCTAATGCCTCGTTTCGGCTGTAATCTCTACTCACCTGGCTTATCTGTATTATTATTATATCCATGTTAACTGCTAAATTAGAAAGATAATGAGAAACTTGTTTAATCTGCTCATATTCTCCCATATACCGTGAATTTGTTGATATTAAATCAATATAGTCAATGACTACGACGGCTGGTTGAAGCTCTCTAACTTTTTGCTGTATCTGGTCTAGATTTGGAGCAACTGTCTGTATTACTAAGTGACCTAACTTTTCTTTATGCATATTATACACTTCTTCAAAGTTTTCTGTCACTTGCTCTTTATCTAAACCACTTACTATTTGTAGATTTCTTCTGTGCATATACCATGCTGATAACTCTAATGATAGATATAAACAAGGAATCTGAGAATCTATGTTTATCTTGTCATTTTTGAAATCAACTCCTAATGCTAGGTTTTGAGCAAATGTAGTTTTACCTGAACCTGTTGGCCCAAATATAGTAACTAATTCGCCTGGATATATTTCACAGTCAGCGCTTATTCCAAGAGATTTACCAACATTGATAGTTCGACCACTAAAATCTGTTGTTAATCTGCTTGCCAAGTCTGCTTGTAAGTCATCTACATTCTTTACGTCAACTAGATAGTCTTTTCTTTTGAAGTAAATACATCTTGTTTGACAGTGTTCGTGCATTATTGAATCTTGACATCCATATTTATAGCCTCTATTGTAGACATATTCTGTTTTCTCTATGACTTCATCTTTGTTTAAGCTATTATTATTCCAATGCAATATCATGGCTTTAGCATATTCTGATGGTATGCCGTGCCTTGCACAATGCGAAGCTATTCTCATTAATGTTTGATTTCTATTGCCTTCCTGAGGCCCTATATTTAACATCTTTTGAACACAAGGTACAATATCCATAGGTTCTGTTGTCTTTTTGGATTGTTGTATTCTTGGAGCTTCTGTCACTATGTACTTACTCATTTCTGCATTCCCTACTTTTTCAGAGTAAGGATAACCTATTCTTGCATCTTTAGCTAACTCAATTAAATCTATATCAGTATCAAATAACTCTTGTATTGTTATAGGTATTTTATATAAGTTAGTTTTTCTATTTACAGTATGTGCTACCCTGTAAATACCTGTTCTCATAAATATACTACTATCAGCTTCAGGAAATATTTTCGTTATAGTTGACTTAACACTGTAATGTATATTATCACTAGGTGTAAAGCCAAATACAGAATTAGGTACAACAATATGGTACCCAGTACCTGAAAAATAGCATTGGATAGAATTTTGCGAAACATCGAACTCTTCGAGTCTGACAATAATTCCAATTGCTTTTTGTCTGGTATGTTCATTTGAGCTATTTCCTTTATCTATATCTAGTATTATATTATCAATACCTCTCTTGCCAAAGTAGTTTTTTAAACCACCATTAGCTTCAGCAAATTCATACGCATCTTTATCATACGTATAAACACTTCTATAGAAAGGTATATTTTTATTTAGATGTCTTAATAGGTCTTTCTTGAGAATAAGGGAGCCACGATTTCTCGGGCCCCCTTTTGCTATCTCAATATAGTTCACTACATATTACCTATTGCATCAGAACCGAATATCTCATCCATTTCCTCTACAGTAGTCTTTGGCTCTTCCAGCTTAGCTTCTTTTATAAAGCCTTTACTTTTAAACCAATTAACATCATCAGTAAGCTTTCTTCTGCCCTCTTCTGAATTAGCGTTTATTTTATAGTGAACCCTTGTGTATACTTTCCCACCTGTTTGCTTAGGTTTTTCTTTATAAACATAAGCTAGATATGGAAAGCTTGTTGGTTCTTCCGTTCCAACTGAGTGATTATCACTAAGATAGTTAGCTATATCCTCAATGGGTTTCCCATCTTCGGTTTCAAAAGCACCTTGTGCATTAATTCCTGCACTCACACCTAGCACATCAAAGAAGTGGTATAGGCGATTAAGTACTGAGCCACCTGTTACGGAGCCATCAGGGTCTCTATCTAAAGAGCCAGCTAATCGTATTGTTTTAGTGTAATCACTGCCTTTTTGTTTGACGTCAACTTCTAGGTATACATCAGCCCAATCATAGTTTTCACTTTTATCAGTGAACCCTAATATAGCTATATCGCATATACCATAATAATTACTTGTCTCGTTACTGCCTTTACTTGTTGGTCTTATTATGCCCATTTACTTTTTCTCCTTCTTGTATATGTTCTTCCAATCAAATTCAATAATTTCGCCTTTTAGATGCTCACATCTACTACCAGCTTCTACAGCTTCATTTGCTTTGAATGAAATCATTAGTTTATCTTCTTCTCTATGTACATATCCTATAGCATCACAATCTGACATTATCATGTTCTTTAGTTTTCCTGTAATATCTAAGCTTTCAGGCTCAACTATTGCTTTTCCGTCTACGATTGCTCTTGCTACTTTTCTATGTCCTATTACTATTAAGTGGTCAACACAATCTTTTAAATTATGGATTGTATTCATCACCTTCTCTCTTACTAAGGCATAACCCTTGCCAAACGATAAATCAGCTATAGAAGGCACTTCATACTCTAGACATACAGCTTTCTCAGCCCAGTCTACTACTTTATCTATAGTATCTATAGCAAAGTATTTGTAATCGTGCCCATCTTTAGCTTCTTTAACGAGGTTTATAAGTTCTTGCCGATTTTTTACTCTATGGATATAGCCTTCTATCATGCTACTTCCACTTTCTGTATCGATAATTAGGCAGTTGTCAAGCTTGCTTAACATTGTTGTCTTGCCGACCTTGGGTGGTCCGTACAATAACATTATGCCTGGATTTATCGACACTGGTTTTGTTTTCACTTTTTTCAGTGCCATTATTTATTACCTCTGTTATTTTATTTACTGGATACTCTCTACCGAAGGAGAGAGGTGCCAACGACTGCCTAATATACTGCCAGTACGACCTATTATGCAAGACATTAAATAACTGACTTGCACCTAGTCCCGCTACAACATTCGCAGTAAATATTGTATGCTTAGCAGTACATGCCTCATCTGATATTTGGTTACTTGGTTGCCAAGTTTTTCCAAAATTATCATTATCTTTTTCTACTGAAATAACTTCCATTGTTAACGCACCCATACGCATATCTATTAGAGCTCTTCTGTTATCGTTTCGCTTCCAATCCATATGTACATCTAGGCGTGTTTCCATGTTATCTGGAGTTAATAGTACTATATCAGATAAATGATTACTTGGCTCCCATCTTTTAAGATACATATTTACATTAATATTTTTATCATATTGATGTATCATTTCTGCAGCACATCGAACCTTTGTTTCTCCTAACATACTTTCAGGATATGCTGTTGTACTTAAGTTATGTTCTTCCAGTTTATCATCATCCCAAATGTGAAACTTCTTAAATCCCATTTGAGCTAATATAGTAACAAGGGCTGATGCTATTCCACCAGCCCCTATTATAGTTACTTCATCGAGTAAAGATTGTTTAATGAGGTCTTTATTTCTAAGATATCTAAGCATTATATAATCCCGAAATGGTCTTTTTCGTATTCTTCCCATTTCTTTTTAGTCTTATTATACTTTTTCTTAGTCATCTTACCTTCATCAAATAGAGCTTGAGCATTTTCCATCTTTTCATACTGCCTGTTATACTCTACTTCATCAGGGTCAATCCAAGGATTTCCCCAGCCATTCACTCTAGCACCATCTGTCTGATTATTCCAAAGCTTGCCTTGATTTCCGTTGTAATATCCTATACTTGTCACAACTTTAGGTCTCTTTTTGGCATCTTTTTCTATTTTATCAGCTTCTTTAACCCATTCTTCTAATGGTTTAAACCCTGGTGTTTCTACAGTTACTTCACCATCTACTAAATGCACTTCTCCAAATTGGTCTTCATATGACCATTTAAAGGCGTGTGTTGCACCTGTATGAGCTACTACTAAAGATGGGTATCCTACTCTGTTTGCACCATCTTTTAGC